>TARA_R110000868_G_scaffold189695_2_pt1 | contig 231698 bp, 235 predicted proteins | sample TARA_R110000868 | Tara Oceans TARA_R110000868 (sample SAMEA4397489) | marine metagenome | biome: Polar Biome; feature: [SRF] surface water layer (ENVO:00010504); material: water (ENVO:00002006), including particulate matter (ENVO:01000060) such as... | depth 5 m | reverse complement strand
GAAATCGGTGAATTATGTGGGGCTTATTGCACCAATGATGAGCGCGATAAGCGAACTTAAAGCTTTAAATGAAGAACAGGCAGTACGTTTAGCGAAGCAAGAGTCTGAGCTTCAAGCTTTAAAAGAAACTGTTAAGAGTTTATCTGCTAAATAATTTATAGTATACTAATCGTTCAAACAAAGAACTGATTGGATTTATGACAACTACACTGTATTGGTTTAGACAAGACTTAAGGGTATCTGACAATCCAGCGCTTTTAACTGCGATTCAAAGCGGTGACGTTTTGCCTGTTTACATTTTGGACGATGAAAATGCTGGGCAGCATAAAATGGGTGCTGCAAGCCGTGTTTGGTTACATTATGCACTTGAATCATTAAATCAATCATTGGATGGAAAACTGTTAATACTTAAAGGTAACCCTTTAAGTATAATTCCAAAACTAATGTCTGAAAATAAAATTCAATCAATTTTCTGGAATAGGTGTTATGAACCATGGCGCATTGGGCGCGATAAAGCCTTAAAATTAAAATTAGAAAAACTAGGGTTACGTGTTCAAAGTTTTAATGGCTCTTTATTGTGGGAACCATGGGAGAATTTAAAAGACAATGGTGATCCCTATAAAGTATTTACACCTTACTTTAGAAAAGCCTGTAAGACACAAAACCCAAGAAAACCTTTAAAATCTCCTGCTAACCTTTCTCTTGTTAAAATAGCCATGACTTATGAAAATGTAGAGTCTTTAAACTTATTACCATCTATTAAATGGCATGAGAAAATTGTTCGTGAATGGGATATAAGCGAAGAAGGTGCAGTTGAAAAATTGCATCATTTTTTGAAAGAGGGTGTAGCTGATTATAAGGAAGGGCGGAACTTTCCAGCAAAGAAAAATGTTTCGCGTCTCTCACCATATTTACATTTTGGCCAAATTTCACCTAACGAAATATGGCATACAGCAAAATTTTATAGTGATGATGAAAATGTTGAGACTTTTTGTACAGAATTAGGATGGCGAGAATTTTCATACAATCTTCTTTATCATTTCCCTGAATTAAAGACAAAAAATTTGCAGGCAAAGTTTGATCATTTTCCATGGGACGAAAATGAGGAGTTTTTAAAAAAATGGCAACGTGGAAAAACAGGTTACCCTATTGTTGATGCAGGGATGCGGGAACTATGGCAAACAGGGTTTATGCATAATAGAGTGCGTATGGTTGTTGCTTCTTTTTTAGTTAAAAATTTACGTATTCATTGGCATCAAGGTGAAAAATGGTTTTGGGATTGTTTAATTGATGCGGATCATGCGAGTAATAGTGCGAGTTGGCAATGGGTAGCTGGGAGTGGTGCAGACGCCGCACCTTATTTTAGAGTTTTTAACCCTATTACTCAAGGTGAGCGTTTTGATCCTGAGGGTGCTTATATAACAAAATATGTGCCTGAGCTAGCTAAGTTACCAATAAAGTATTTATTTAACCCCTGGGAGGCTCCAAAAAGTACTTTAGCAGAAGCGGGTATTGAACTTGGATCAGATTACCCCCTGCCAATGGTTGACGTTAAGGCATCAAGAGAAGCTGCGTTAAGTGCCTATGCCTTTATTAAATTATGTGGTTAATTTTTTTGTGAATAGAAAGTGGTTTTAATTATGCTGAAATTGAGATTCTATCTTTTATTTATAGTTGTAATTTTAGTAAATCACTCTGCCTATTCAAGTGATTTTATTTCTAAGGATAACCTTATTGGTAAAGGGCGGATGGATTATTTTTTTTGGCACGTGTATGACGTTAATTTATATGCAGAAGACACGTTTTCTTTTAACAAGCCCTTTGCATTAAGTCTGGAATATAGGTTAAATTTAAATGGTGTTGAAATTGCTGAAAAATCTATCGCTGAAATTAAAAAAATAGGTTTTGATGATAAAGAAAAATTGGAGCAGTGGCGAGAAGAAATGCGCAAAATTTTTCCAAATGTAACCGACTCAGATATTTTAACAGGCATCTATAATCCTAACAAACCCACAAAATTCCTCAAAAATAATCAGGAGATTGGCGTTGTCGAAGACCCTGAATTTGGGAAATGGTTTTTTGGCATTTGGCTGAGTGAAAAAACATCTCAGCCACGTTTGCGAAAAGTTTTGTTAGGTGGATAAATTTTACCAATAACATAGTTATTATTATAGATTTTGATGGTTTTATCTTGGGGGGATTTCTTGTAACACGGGCGACCATTTTAAAAATGGTGGGCAGGGAGGGAATCGAACCCCCGACACAATGAGCTTCAATCATTTGCTCTACCAACTGAGCTACCTGCCCATGTCCAAGTGAGTGAGAATATACCCATGTTTAATATAGATTGCAAGACTATTATTGACGAAAAAGGCATAAATATTCATTTTATCTATGCCTAGGTTATTTTATAAGTTATTAGGTGCTTGCTTTACTTTGTTTTTTCAAACAATTCTTCGGCTTCTTCAAGGCTGGGTATGCCTGTTTCTGCACCCATGCGCTGAATGCAAATAGCAGAAGCTGCGCGTGCAAATTTAAAATGTTCTTCCCAGCTACGTTCTGGATATTCGATATAAGAATAAACGTAAGCACCGTGGAAAACATCACCCGCACCTGTTGTGTCTATAATGTCTTTCATAGGTATATTGAGGGCAGCTAATTCTTTAAGTCCGTTACCTTCACTATATAAAATACCTTTGTCACCCATGGTTACAGCGGCTACTTTTACGCCCTTGTCGTGCAGGTATTGAATGGTTTCTTTAAATGTAAGGTTTAGCTGCTTAGCAAAATCCTCTGAAACTACAGCGACGTCTATATACTCTAATAGCTCTTCCATGCCTGGGCGTACTGCACCACCATCAAGCGATGTCATAACGCCTGCTTTACGGGCTTTTTTGGCATATTCTAAAGCGCTAATAGGCATGTGACCATCTAAATGTAAAACTTGAAGGCTTTTTTTGAATCTTATTTTAGGTGCTGGTTCTAAATATTCGCCATCGCGACAGCGCAATATCGCGCGTTTGTTCCCGTTGTTTGGCAATATAAGTGAAAGAGAGCTGCGTTTAACAGCGCGTGGAAAAATACGGATACCGTAACGTGCGGCACGTTGTAAGAACGTATCACCGAGGCGGTCTTCGGCAACTTGAGTGAGTAAACCTGTTTCAGCGCCCATTTTAGCCACGGTAAAGGCGGCTACAACAGCATTTCCACCCACACCAAATGCGTAGTCTTTGCCGACATATTTTTCGTCACCTGTAGGGATGTAGTCACTAAGACACGTGACGTCGGTGTAATTATGGCCAATGAAGAGGGCTTCCATGATTTTCCTTTGTTTTTATTCTAAAACCTTTAATAATTATGGAGCATGACGCAAATTATTCAAGAGGAAAACCTGTGAAAGCCTATAAAGCCATTATTTTTGACCGTGACGGTACCTTAAATGCAACGTCTAAGAGTGAGGGTGGTTATGTGTTATCAAAAGATGAGATGATTCTTTTACCTTATGTACAAGAAAGTTTGGCCCGTTTGAAAGCGCGTGGTGTTAGGTTATATGTCTTTACACAACAAAGGTGCATTGGCAAAAAAATGCTTACAGAAGATGGGCTGGTTGAAATTCATCAGCGTCTGAATACTTTGTTGGGAAAAACAGCACAGATTGATGCCTATTATCATTGCCCTCATTTAATAGAAGATGGTTGTGATTGCTCTAAACCAAAGCCAGGCATGCTGTTTAAATGCTTAAATGATTATCAGTTAAACCCTGAAGATGTCTTGGTGGTTGGAGATTCGTTAAGGGATTATGAGTCGGCAAAGGCAGCGGGGTTGGATTTTTCTTTTGTACCAAACGATACCGGTAAACATACACATGAAGAGTATATAGCGACAGGTCAACCCTTTTATAAAAATTTACAAGAGCTTGTATTTGATATGTATCGTTAAAAAAAGCACCCGAAGGTGCTTTTTTATGAATGTAAATGCATTACTTTGCAGCAAGTGCCTTTAAAACTTTAGGCTGTAGCTTTCCATTGGATGCTACAATGCTTGTGCTACCAACTTCTACGATGCTGGCATCTGTTTCGCAGGTGTAACCACCAGATTCACGAATAATGAATTCGGCCACTAAAACATCCATTGGATTAAGGTTCATGCCAATCATTGCATCAAGCTTCGCACTTGAAAGACTGATAGCGTCATGTACAACGTTCCCTGAAATGCGTGTGTGACATTTGTTAGCGCGCATTGCTTTAAGCGTGTTTAAGAAAACATTTTCATCTTGAGTTTGTGTAATTGGAGAAAATACTGAAACAAGGCTGTTTTCTAGTATTTCTTTACCAGAAACACGTAAACGTCTTGTACGGCCGTGTGCACCTTTACCTTTTTCGATAGCATAAATTTCGTTACTTACAGGGTAAAATACAACAGCACTTTCTGGCTTGCCGTCAACAATGTAAGCAATGTAAATGCAAACGTCTTCGTTACCGTGAGAAAGGTTAACAAGGCTACCGCAGCTGTGTGCTAACCATGCTGTGCCTGTTGCTGGAATTTCTGCGTCACCATACATAACAACAGCAGCTTCTTTAGCATATTTTTCTGTGATTTCTTTGCGGAAAAATTGTAGGAGTTTATCGTTTACTTCAACAGCAAGTTCTGAACCACCTTCTTTCGTCACAAGTTTTTGTTCGATGTCGTTAAAAGAAAAGCGAAATGGATTCATAGCTTTTCGGACAAGAACTTCCATAATGTTCAGCTGAGGGTTCTCAGAGAAAGACATATCGTTATCACGCATACGCTTCATTGACTGTTTCATAAAAATATTTTCCTATTCTATAATTTAAAAGAGCTTTGGCTTTTAGGTTGTGCAGGGCTAAAATGACTTAGCCCTTATAAAAGGTTTTAATGCCTTATTTTGCACGTTCCATGTATGTACCGTCTGTGGTGTTTATCACAATATTCTCTCCAGAGGAAATAAATTGTGGAACTAATACAGTTTCACCATTTTCTAATACAGCAGGTTTAAAGGATGAAGATTGTGTTTGTCCCTTAACTGCGGCGTCAGCTTCAGTTATATTCATGGTAACTTTTTCTGGGATTTCAACCCCAATTGCTTTTTCTTCGTACATTTCAACTTTAACAATCATGTTTTCTTGAAGCCATACACGGCTTTCGCCAAGTACATCGTAGCTTAAAGATAGTTGTTCGTAGTTTTCGTTGTTCATAAAGTTTAGCGCTTCACCATCGTCGTAAAGGTACTGCATTTCTACTTGGTCTAGACGTGCGCGTTCAACAGCTTCAGAAGAACGGAAGCGTTGGTTCAGTTTTGTGCCATTTACAATGTCTTTCATTTCGGCTTGAGTATAAGCACCACCTTTACCTGGCTGTGTGTGCGCAATCTTTGCAACACGCCAAAGGTTACCTTGGTGTTCTAACACCATTCCTGGACGAATTTGGTTGCCATTAATTCTCATGAAAGCTTATCCTTAATAAAATTATAATTATATAATGACAAGGTAGCCATTAATACTGATGAAATCAACTGATCTATTCAAAAAAACGCACATTTATAGCATTTTATGGCTTTTATTTTTTGTGATGTCTTCAATTCACCCGTCTTATGCGGGGTATGGGCTGAAAATGAAAGATGCTTACCTGACATTTTTTATTGAAATTGACGATAAGCAAATTGCAAAATTGGTGGGTTTACCTTTAGAGGGTGAATACTATTATGACATACGTCAAGCAAAGTTGATTTTTTCTCCTGCTTATACAGAAAATGCATACTATGTAAGTGTGTTACCTATGGAACGTGGTTTGCCTAAAGCTTTGTTTAGCCGAGATTCTAAAAAAGATGGCAAGCTTTTATTGGGCTATGATACTCAAAAATGGAGTTTATCTACAAACAGCATAGACTGTAAGGATGTTTATTCTTCAAAAGAGTTAGGCAAAAAGCTTAAGTTTAATATGACAGATATTGCACGTATTAACCTTGCACTTGCATATATTACAGGGCAAAAACTAAGTCATCCATGTTTAAGCCATGTTATTTCAAAAGCTGCAGGCAATTTAATTGGTTTACCGCTACATTCATATAGCTTGCTTGACCGTAGTGACTTTGTGGTTGAAAGTATTGTTGAAGACAAGAATTTAGACTTGCATGTCATAACTACAGATGTGTCATTGTTTGATGATGATGCTCAGGCGAAATATCTTGAAACTCTTTTAGCATCTCCAGCTTACCACAGTTATTTACAAACTGTGGAGCTTTTGGGGGATAGCGGTATTACGAAGGTTAAGGCTTTAAAGCAGCTGTTAGAAAACCCAGAAAATAGACGTAAAATTTTACCTGCACAAGAGTAGGGTGTAAGTAATTCTATTGTTGAGTGCTCACTGCACCAGATATGCTGTCTTTTCCACCTTTTATGACATCAAAAATAAATGACTTCTTTTGCCATGGGTTTTGATGGTTTGTTTGGTAGTCTTTTTTAGACTGTAATTGATGGCATAACATTTGAACGTTTTCTTTTGTCGTGTCGAAATAATCTAGAGATCTTTGTGGCACATTAAGATCTACGAGTTTTGCATCTGTCTGGCAAAGCGCTGCGTCTATTGTATTGAGCAAGTTTGCAAGGCATGGTTCTTTAAAGCAATTTTGAGGAATGGCAATTGTCACATCTATCATGCCTGTGCCTGTGTGAACAGCACATACAGGGCGTGCAATAGGGGCATCTGTATCGGTCATAGAAGGGTAGAACCTGGCAATGCTTGCACCATTCGCAGCATTCATAACAACGCGCACTGCCTCGCTTATACGGGTTCCTTTACCAGACATTTCAAATGTGGCTAAGATGTCTGTGTCGCATGTTTGTAGATCAGTCGCTGTGTGTGTAACGTTCACTTTGGATAGCCCTTTTGTAAATATAAATTTCGTTTGTGATGTTAAATATATATGCAAGGGATGTGCTGATATCAACCTTCGGAGATATGTTTTTTTATTAAATTTTCATTTTTATTAATTTAATGATGCAAGGTATTGGTTTATAGGGTCATTGTGCCCTGAGCATTTTGGAACGTAACGATATATGTAATAGTTTTCACCCTTTTTAGGTTCGATGTAACCGTCTTCTTTGAAGCAGCCATAGTTTACGAGTGTGCGTAGGTTTTTATGTGCGTTGAGATCTGTGTCGTATTGGGCGTTCATTATATCGTGTTTTGTAACCCATAATGTCATTTTTTGCTGTAGCGCTGCATTTAAAATGGCTGTTGCGGTGCCGTAAGCTACAGGTATCTTTTCTTGGAATACAGCGGGCGCATAAATACCTTTTTGTCCGAGATTGTAGTTCATGTTAGAAAGCTCTGTGTAAACAACGCGGTCATCGGTTTCCATTGTGTTTTTGAGGTATTCTGCCAGTGATAAAGCAGGCGACTTTTGTGCAATATAAGTTTGCATGCTGTCCTTTTTAAAGAATACGGCAATAGCAGGTTTGTTCATACCAACGGAAACGCCAAGTTGAATGGCAATGATAACAAAAACGCTGGCTAAAAGTGTGCCACGTAAAGCGAAGCTGCTTCTCGCAATAAGATTTTGCCCCACAACCCATGCAGGCAATGCCAATAACGGGAATGCAGCTAAAAGGTATTTAGGTTCCATAGAGTAACCATAGAAAAACCAAAGTGCGTAGTAAGTGATAAAGAGGAATACGTGTAATTCCAAGATGCCTACGGTTTTTTCCCAACTAAAGAATGGGAAGCGGCGCAGCAATAACATCATGCTTGGGATTAAAGCCATAAGAAACACAGGTCCAAGCCCTAAATGTGCAAGTCCTAAGTTGCGTGCATTCATCGTAATTTCTAATGGATATGCAAACATCATATTTGTTTTTGTACGTTCCATAAGTTCAGGTGCCGGTGTGAAGTGATTATTGAAGAAAGTTTGCTGAGCCAAAGACCATGTTTGCGGTGCCGCCATTTGTGTGAAGAATGGTACATAAAGAGCGCCAACCTGCATGTATGCCCATATATAAAATGGCGCTGCAATTATAAATAAGATGGATATAAATACGGCTGAGTGACCAAAACATTTTTTATAGCCAAAGTCTTTATTGATAAGAGGAAGTGTTAATGCCATGGCTGCGGCTGCAAAAATACCAATGATATGTAAATTGCAAGCGCCTGCAAGAAGTGTTGCGCTTAAAGCTAGCCATGAAAGGCGTTCGCTGCGTGCATAGAAAAAGAGTGCGAGCGCACTTAAACTTATAAGACCCATAAGGCGCGGTTCTATAATACCTGTGCCTGCTGTATAGGTTAATGCTGGTAGTGTAAATATGATAGAGGCAAATAACCATGCAGGTGCTGTGCGTAATCTTCTGCGTGCAAGCGCAAAGACTGCAAGCCCAGCCATAATGCTCATTGACCAGTTGTGCACCATCATTAAAGTTTCACCGCCAATTAAGTATGCACCCGCATTTACAACGTGGCTTAGCATTGGGCCTGCGTTTAAAAATGTTTCTGTTGTAGGTGCGAGTGTGTGCGTTTCTGCAATGGTTTTAGGTAGTGCAAAGTGATAAGCCAAACTTGAGCTTTCTGTTGGAGGTATCATGCTGGCTGGAAGTGTTAACAATGCTGCCAAAATAAATAGGCTGCTTAAAAAGTGACCGCGGTCAAAGTGTGTAAGGCTATGCTTTTTTTTAAACCCTATAAATGCCGTTAGGGTAGCGAGTGTCATTATAGACGCAACGTTTAAAAGCGTGAGTGAATTAAAAATACTTAATAATAAAAATACAAAACCTAAAGCAATGTAACCAAGCCAATATGAAAATACGAAATGGGTAATACCTGTAAGGTTTTGGCACTGAAATGTTTTTAACAGAATGCGTCCAAGCAGTACGATGCTTATAAGCCAAGGGAGTAGTAGTAAAAATGTAAATTGCCCCACGAGATATGAATCCTGTTTTATTGTTATAGAATTGAGTTAAGAAGAGAAGTAAAAACGTCTTTATATTGCCCTAACCATAAGGCAAATGAAACTATGACCCAACTGGCCAAAATTACTGGTGATGCTGTTCTTATTATCCACTTCATGGAGCGTGACTATAGAGAATAAAAATGTGAGTTACAATAGCCACAATTCAGCTTTTTGACTAAAAATGGGGCAGTAATTTTAAAGTTAAGTAAATCAGGGCATTGCAAGGTTTTTAGGTGGTTAAAGTACTGCTTTGCAGTGTTGCAAAAATAGCTAACCCCACTTATGTATTATGTTTGACAATTGGGCACGTGCTACCGCATTTATATCAATAAACCCAGCCAAATTCCCACCTTCTGTAATGATGGGTAGGTTACGTATCTTATATTCACTCATCACACGTACAGCTTCTTCAACCTCTTCATTTGGTGTGCATGCAAGAAGGTCGATGTTCATTATGTGGGTTGTTTTAAGTTCTAGTATTTTTTGTTTATAAGTTTTGATAGCCTGTACAACTTCTTGTTCTGTGATAATACCTACAGATTTTTTTGCTTTGTTAATGATGAGTACAGAAGCTGCGCCAGCTGTAAAAATAAGTTCAGCGGCATCATAAATTGTATCCGTATCCATAATTGTTTTTATATTATTGCTTGAAGAATCCATAATGGCACGTAACTGCATGGTTAGTCGCTCCTTGAAACTGATTTAATTGCCTTAGCTTGGGTGAGGAGGATAATGTCTTCAAAGCTAATTCGGCCTAGCGCCTTTCTCAGGCGTTTTTCTAAATAATGTACAGTGTTTGCAAAAAGTTCTTTTTTTGCTGCTTTAATTACTTCATTGTTACCTAGCATGTTGATACGCCAGCCCATTTGGTTTTGATCTGTTTCTACTATTTGCACGTTGATGTTTATGCGAAACCCATGCTCGTAAATAACAACTATATCTCTTGTTACGGGGTCTTCTTTAATTTTTAGTGCATCACTGAATGTGCAGCGGATCATCGCGGTTACCTCAAAGTAAAAAATTAATAAAAAAAGTCTAATAAATACATTATTAGACTTTTTGTTCTTTTATATCAAGGTATTGTGTCTTAATTTTCACTTTAATGTGTTAAAATTGTCCTTAGTGTATGGCACAGCCTTTGGTTTATCTTCTATGTGCGAAATGCTTCTAATTGTTTTTGAACAATTTCAGATTCTTCACGTACACCAGCTGCCGCATTACCATTTGCTTCAATGTTCGTCGTCATCTCTTCCATGTTTGATGAGAACTCGTGCATGGTAGATGAAACCTCTTGAATGGCTGTTGATTGCTGTTCTAGTGCATGTGAAACATTCAAAATACTGTCGGACACGTGTTCGATAGATCCAGATATTTTTGTGAATGACGTATTTGTTTGGCTCACATTTTGTTGTAGTTCTGAAATGACTGATGTAATGCGCTGGGTTGATTCGTTTGTATTTGCAGCAAGTTTACGAACCTCGTCTGCTACCACAGCAAATCCACGCCCTGCATCACCTGCACGTGCGGCTTCAATGGCTGCGTTTAGGGCAAGTAGGTTAATTTGATCAGAAATATCTTCAATAACCTTGATAACTTCAACAATTTGGTCTGAGTTAGATTGTAATGTACGCATGATTCGGTCTGACTCATCTGTTTCTGTTGATACGATGTCGATGTTTTGACGCGCATCTTGAGAAAGGGCGTTTATTTCATGAATGGTTGAGGATGTTTCTTCAACAGCTGCAACAATTTGAGTGATAGAATCTTTTTGTTGATTGCTAAAATTGGTCATGCTTACAGAGCGTTGCCCCATTTCTTCAGCGGAATTGTGCATGCTAGTTGATGCTGAGGTAATATTTGCAATTTGTGTTTTAAGATTTTGCACAAAAAGGTTGAATTGTGACGCAGCTTTACCAACTTCGTCTTCGCTTTCTATATATATTTCATATGTAAGGTCGTTTTTAGCGAGTGCATCTAGCCCCTTGGTCATTTCTTTAATTGTGCTTAATATGTTTTTGCTAATAATAACGCCAAAAGCGGCTGTTGAAGCGGCTAAGAATATAAGTACGCTAATTAAGATATATACCGTGCGCATTAAAAATTTTTGTGTGTGTGTGGTGGCGAAGATTAGATAGTCGTCAACCATTTTATCCATAGCAGCTGTTGGTGCGCGGTCAATACCAGACACAAGATTGTCAACACGGCTTGCAGAAGTTAAGTCGTCTTGTTTAAATTCTTTTAAGGCGTTTTTGTAGCTGCTGATCATATTTTTATAGTCAGTACGTAGATTTTTTATATCAGCAACCATGCTATCAAGGCCGTCTTCTACAAAGGTTGCAGATAGCCCAGTAAGTGATTTGTCAATTGATGTGTAACGTTCTTCTACACGGCCCCAATGCTTGTCGAGTTGCTTTTTGTCTTGCCCACGTAGTAAGGCGTTCTTCCATTCCTGCACTTGAATTTTAAATTCAACCTGAGTTGCGCGTGTTTTATCGATTACGGCACTGGTTTCATGTGTGTGCTCGCTTGATTGGTAGGTGGAATATATGCCAAAGCATGCCATAGAAATAAGGGCAAGGATAACAGATCCGCTATAAATTTTAAATTTATTGGCAATAGAGATTTTGTTAAGTATTTTCATAAAAGGAAGGTCCTTATTTTTTTTTTAGAACTCATTATTTAATTCAGTATATAATTATTATAGTGTTATAGGAAGGTATTTTAAATAGTTCTTTGTAGATAATTTTTTATGATGCATATTTTTGCGGGCTGTTTTTTTTCAATGGATATTGATAGTATTTTTGAATGAAATTCTTGCATGCCAAGATTCTGGTATCGTTTGGGGTAAGATGAATTTTTTAGGAAAATGGTGGCGATTCAGGGACTCGAACCCCGGACCTTTGGATTATGATTCCACTGCTCTAACCAACTGAGCTAAATCGCCATACATGTGTGCATAATACAAAGTTATTTTTTTCTGTCAAGCTTGGAAATGTCAATTTGTTAAAAAAATCGAAATAAGCCTGAAAAGGGTGCAATGTCGTTGACTTTTTACGCTCAACCTTTATGCTATAGGCTGTATATATCTTATATATAAATAGATTAAATTAAATATTATAGGAATCATAGGCTTATGCGTCTTTCACAGTACTTTCTGCCAACGCTGAAAGAAAACCCATCAGAGGCTCAAGTGCCTTCACATCGTTTAATGTTGCGTGCGGGAATGATCCGCCAAGTAACAAGTGGGATGTATAACTGGTTACCGCTTGGTTTACGTGTTCTTAAAAAAGTTGAAAATATTGTACGTGAAGAAATGGACAAGGCAGGTGCTCAGGAAATTTTAATGCCAATGGTGCAACCTGCTGAGCTTTGGCAAGAAACAGGCCGTTGGGATAAAATGGACGCTGAGCTTTGCCGTATTCAAGACCGCCATGGTCGTAACTTTTGCCTTGGACCAACACACGAAGAAATTGTAACGGACTTATACCGTAATAACATTCAAAGTTATAAACAATTACCTGTGATGTTGTATCAAATTCAAACAAAGTTTCGCGATGAAGTGCGCCCACGCTTTGGGTTGATGCGTGGACGTGAGTTTATGATGAAGGACTGTTACAGCTTTGATGTGAACCGTGAAGAAGCTTTGAAATCATACAACACAATGCGCTTAGCTTACCATGCTATTTTTAAGCGTCTTGGTTTAGACTTTCGTCAAGTATTAGCGGATACAGGTGCTATCGGTGGTAATTATTCACACGAGTTTCACGTTTTAGCTGAGACAGGTGAAGATGATTTATTGTTCGATCCAAATGGTGAATATGCAGTCAACGTTGAAAAATATGATGAAGCGGAAGCGCCTTGCCCTAAAAATGAACTTGAACAAAAACGTGGTATTGAAGTTGGGCACATTTTCTTGCTTGAAGATGTTTATTCAAAACCTATGAATGCAACGGTTGCTCAAGCTGATGGTACTTCTGACCCTGTAACAATGGGTTGCTATGGTATTGGTGTTTCACGCGTTGTTGCTGCTGCTGTTGAACAAAATAATGACGAAAATGGTATTATATGGCCAGAACCAATGGCGCCATTTAAAGTTGGTATTATTAACATGCGTGCGGGTGATGAAGCGACGGTTGCAGCCTCTGAAAAATTATATAACGATTTAAACGCACAAGGGATTGAAACATTGCTTGATGATCGTGATGCTTCGGCTGGGCAAAAATTCAATGAAATGGATTTAATTGGATTGCCTTGGCAGTGTGTGGTTGGACCTAAAGGCCTTGCAAAAGGGGTTATGGAGTGGAAAAACCGTAAAACAGGCGAAAAATTAGAACTACCAATTGGTGAATTACCAAAAGCGTTGGTGCAGTAAATGTCATTTCACAGAAGCGTAGCCCTTAGATATTTCCGTTCTCGTAAGGGCTTTGTTTCTGTGGTATCTGGTTTTTCATTGTTTGGTATTTTATTGGGTGTTGCAGCGCTTATTGTTGTGATGTCTGTTATGAATGGCTTTAGAAGTGAATTGATGGGGCGTATTTTGGGTGTGAGTGGCCATGCTACAGCACAAGTGCCTTATGCTGATTTGGCTCAAGCTCAAACTATGGTGGTTAACTTGTCAAAATTGCCTGAGGTTCAATCGGCAGAAGTGTTTGTGCAAGGGCAGGCGCTTACGATGAACCGTGGGCGCGCGACAGGTGTACTTCTTCGCGGTATTGACGTTCAAAATACCCATTCATATGTTAAAGATGCTGATAAAATTTTATCGGGCCGCTTAACAGACTTAGAAAAGCCAAACACGATTGCCATTGGTAAAGAATTAGCGCGTACACTTCAAGCGGGTGTGGGCAGTGTAATAACCCTTGTTTCTCCAAGTGGCTCTACCACACCATTTGGATTTATTCCACGCATGGTAAAGGTGCAAGTTGTTGCAGTTTTTGACGTGGGTATGCACATTTATAATAATGGTTGGGTTTATAGCTCTGTTTCAACGGCTCAAAAATTTTTACAACTCAACGACACCGTATCAGGTATTGATATTAAACTGCACGACCCGATGCAGGTTACACAAATAAAACCTACCTTGGTTGAAGCTTTGCAAAGTGAAGGCGCTTTTGTTATGTCGTGGAAGGACAGTAATAAACAATTCTTTGAAGCCTTAGAAGTTGAACGTGTTTCTATGTTTATTATTTTAACGCTTATTATTGTGGTGGCTGCTTTTAATATTATTACAGGGCAGACAATGACTGTTAATGACAAACGAAGTGATATTGCTATTTTACGTACAATGGGCGCAAGGCGAAAAGATATTTTAAAAATATTTATTTTTGGTGGCTCTATGATTGGATTTTTAGGCACGTTTTTAGGTGTTATCTTCGGTGTGCTTATCGTTATGAACTTGCAAATGATTGTAACCATGCTTGAACAGGTTTTTGGTGTGGCCATTTTTAGTGGTGAAGTTTACTTTTTAGATAATCTACCTGCGGTTTTAAATGCCACAGACTTGTCTCTTATTGTGGGAATTAGTATAACATTATCAATATTGGCGGCTGTTTATCCTGCTTGGCGCGCTGCAAAACTTGACCCTGTGGAGGTGTTGCGTAGTGAGTAATATTTTAAAAGTAGAAAACTTACATAAATCATTTATAAGCAATGCAGAAAAACTTTGTATTTTAGATGGTGTAAATTTAGAAATAAGTGCAGGTGAGCGCATTGCTATTATTGGTCAAAGCGGTAGTGGTAAGAGTACATTTTTACAAATCGCAGGTTTGCTAGACACGCCAACAGGTGGCGACGTTTTTATTGAAGGACATTCATGTGGTGCAATGAAAGATAGTGAGAAAACTCAAATACGTTCAAACACATTTGGGTTTGTTTATCAAAATAATCATTTATTACGTGACTTTACAGCGCTTGAAAATGTTTTAATGCCGGCACAAATTCAGGGTAAAATAACAAATGAACATACGGCGCGTGCGACGCACTTGTTAGAAGTTGTTGGTTTGAAGGATCGCATGAAGCATTTTCCAAGCGAGCTAAGTGGCGGTGAACAGCAGCGCGTTGCCATTGCCAGAGCGTTGATGAATAAGCCTAAGCTTTTGTTGGCGGATGAACCAACGGGTAACTTAGACCCTGCAACAGCGCTTGAAGTGTCGCATCTATTTAATGACTTGGTTGAGCGTGAAAATATGGCGCTTCTATTGGTGACACATAATGAAGAGCTTGCTAAGTCGCTCGATAAAACTTACCACATGAAAAATGGGGTGCTTAGTTAAGTTATGCCTGTAGATGTTTCAAAAGCGCAGTTTATACATTTAAATGCACATTCAAGCTATACACTTTTAGAAGGTGTGCCGTCGGTTAAGGCTTTAGCAAAAAAAGCTGCAGAATGTGGTATGCCAGCTTTAGGTATTGCCGATACAAATAATTTATTTGGTTCTGTTGAGATTGGTGAAACTTTACCAAAATCCTGTGTTCAGCCTATTATTGGTTCACAGGTGAGCTTAACCATGAAGGAAATTGACACCGCGGGCATGGCTGATGAAACAGGGCTTGTAACGCTGTTTATTCAAAATGAAAAAGGTTGGCGTAACCTTACAAAAATTTCTTCAACGGCTTCTTGGAATGGCGATGAAATTGGAACGCCTCAAATTTCTATCGATGAATTGGCTAAATATAACGAAGGCTTGATTTGTATTACCTCAAGCGCGCGTGAAGGTTACCTTGGTAAACTTATCAATAAAGAGCAGCTAGATGATGCAGAGGCTTTTGTTTTAAAAATTGCTCAAATTTTTGATAATACGAGATTTTATATTGAACTACAGCGCCATGGCATGGAAGAGGAAATTGTGGCAGAGCCTCATTTGTTGAATCTTGCTTATAAGCATGGCATTCCACTTGTAGCTACAAACGATATTCGTTATATCAACAAAGACCAAAGCGAAGCTTTTAATGTGATGCTTGGTATTGGTGACGGCACAACAGTTTCAAACCCTGCAAGGCGCAAATTTTCAAACGAGCATTACTTTAAAACAGCCGAAGAAATGTGCGCGCTTTTTAAGGACATTCCTGAAGCTATTACAAACACTATTAACATTGCAAGGCGTTGTTGTTACCAAGTACCGCTTGGCACTTACTATATGCCGCAATGGCTTAAAGAAGATGGTGATACACGCACGGTTGATCAAATTTTGATTGACGAAAGTAACGATGGTTTAACCAAACGCTTAGACATTTTTGTTTATCCAACCTGTAGTGATGACACCGAAAAGGCAGCTAAACTTAAAGAATATAATGACCGCTTAGAATATGAGCTGGGCATTATTATTAAAATGGGGTTCCCAGGCTATTTCCTTATTACTTCTGACTTTATTCGCTGGGCTAAAGAAAATAATATCCCTGTAGGGCCGGGGCGTGGTTCTGGTGCTGGTTCTCTTGTGGCGTGGTGTTTGGATATTACCGATGTTGACCCTATTCCTTTTGATCTTTATTTTGAACGTTTTCTAAACCCAGACCGTGTATCTATGCCCGATTTTGATATCGACTTTTGCCGCGATAGGCGGAGTGAGGTTATTGATTATGTACGCCGTAAATATGGCAGTGACGCCGTATCACAAATTGTGACATTTGGTACACTTAAAGCCAAGGCATGTATCCGTGACGTGGGACGTGTGATGGAGATGCCTTATTCTCAAGTGAACCGTGTTGCGGCTTATGTGCCAGAAGGGCCAGGTAATTTTACCATTGAGTCGGTGATGGAAGATGATGAACGCTTGCGTGAGTTATATGAAGAAGATGAAGACGTTAAGGCTGTGCTTGATATTGCGATGAAGCTTGAAGGTTCTTACCGTCATACTTCTTTGCATGCTGCGGGGGTTATTATTGCAGACAGAGCCATTAATGAAATTTGCCCGCTTTACAAAGACCCTGCTTCACCTATGCCTGCCATTCAGCTTAATATGAATGTGTGTGAGCTTGCAGGGCTTGTTAAATTTGATTTTCTGGGGCTTAAAACTTTAACCGTTATTGAAACGGCACTTAAATTTATCCGTGAACGTGGTGACGACCCAAAATATCACTTTAACATTAACCTTGTCCCGATGGACGACAAAAAAACTTTTGAACTGCTGATGGCAGGGCACACTTGTGGTGTTTTTCAGGTTGAGTCGAAAGGGATGACTGACTTTTTGGTACGTATGGAGCCCGATAAATTTTCATACCTAAGTGACGTGGTTGCGCTTTACCGACCAGGCCCACTTGAGTCAGGTATGACAGATGACTTTATTGAATGCCGTCATGGTAGGCAGGAAGTTAAATACCCACATCCAGCGCTTGAACCTGTATTGAGTGAAACTTTTGGTGTACCTGTTTACCAAGAGCAGGTGATGCGTATGGCACAGGTTATGGCAGGTTACACCCTTGGTGGAGCGGATGAATTACGCCGTGCAATGGGTAAGAAAAAAGTTTCTGAAATGGATAGACACCGCCTTATATTTTCTGATGGTGCTGAAAAAATTCACGGGCTTACCAAAGCTGAAGCGGACGCTATTTTTGATTTGATGGCCAACTTTGCGGGTTATGGTTTTAACAAGGCACACACAGTTGCTTATGGTTGGTTATCATATCAGACAGCTTATTTAAAAACACATTTCCCGCTTGAATTTATGGCGGCATCTATGACCCTTGACCGCGGTCAAAGTGATAAGATTTTGAAATTTAAACGTGAGCTAGAACGCATGAAAGTGCCTCTGCTTACACCTGACATAAATAAGTCGTGCTTTGAGTTTAGAGTAGAAGATGGGAATATACGTTTTGCTTTAACAGCCTTAAAAGGGTCGAGTGAAGAGGCGGTTAAATTTATTGAAAAAGAACGCTTTGAACATGGTGACTATAAAGACATTTTTGACTTTATGGAACGTATTCCGCCTGAATTTATGAACCGTCGCCAGCTTGAAACAATGGCTAAAGGTGGCGCTTTTGATTGCTTTAATTTAGAGCGTTCCTCTGTGGTACATAATGCCGACGTTTTATTGAATTATATGCAAACTTTCCACAAGGAAAAAAATAGTGATCAAATTGGTTTGTTTGGTGGCGCTACAGAAATAACACTAGAACGCCCAAGGCTTAGAGATTGTAATAAATGGGATCCATTTGACCAATTGGAAAAAGAGCAGCAGGCCATTGGTTTTTATTTGTCATCGCACCCTTTAAATATTTATGACGAAGAGCTTAGAGGTAAGCGCGAGCTAAAAGAAGTAGCAAACTTACAAAGTCTTGCTATGGGCGGTTTGGGTAAAGCGAAGATTGCAGCTATTGTGCATGAAAAGCGTGAGCTTAAAACCAAGCGTGGCGACCGTATGGCTATTTTAAATATCAGCGATTCTTCTGGGCAAGAAGAGGTGGCGGTATTCCCGAAAGATTACATTAAGTATGAAGAAACAATTGATAAAGGTCGCCCTTTGTTTATGACAATTTCACTTGGTGTGGATGGTGAACGCATTCGTATGAATGTGGAAAGCATGAGTGACCTAGAAAGTGGCTTAAGTAAAGCCAATGCATTGCATATTCGCCTAAATGATATGCAGGCTTTAGAGCCGCTAAAAGCCATTTGGGAAAAACAAGAACCAGGTAAAACAAAGTGTAAGTTAAGTTACCGTGCAAACAATGTGGGTGACGTGGTTGTAAGCCTAGGAAAACAAGTGCAGGCTGGTAAGCGTTTGATGTATCAATTAGAGTCTTTGGCTGGGGTAGAATTGCATTGATATACGCTCTTTCGTATAAATCCATCGTTCAATTTCATTTAAGGCTTGATAAGTGGCGTGTATACACATACAATAAGTGTATTAAGTAAACACATTTCCTTTTTTCACTTTGGAGGGGCTTTATATGGCCGCTAAAAAATCTAAAAAACATCAAATGACTTTAACTCAGTTTGAAAGTCTGATGAACAAAAACGCAAATCATATGCCTAGCGATGCTTTGGCAGTTTGTAAAAAAGCAATCGAGCATTTTAAAGCAAATGGCATGCCTGTTGATACATCCTACAGTTTGTTTCGTATTGAAGCTGATAACGAGGCCGATTTAGATGCTAAACTTTTATTGGCAACGGCACCATATGTAAAAATGTTAATGGAACGTGGTATGAACGAAAAGCAATATGCACAAAAAGTTGATGCGATCGTGACGGCTGTTGCAAAGGCAAAAGAAATGATCGAAGATCCTACTTTGCCCCTTACTGTTAAGGTAAGTGGCGGTAAAAAGGACAAGGCACGTGACCGTGCTTTAAAAAATCATGAAATGAACTTTAAGAAAAAGTAAATCTCATGCTTAATAGTCTGATAACGAAAAAAAACCTCTCATGTTGAGAGGTTTTTTTTATGTAGCGATGTGCCATGCTAGATATTTAGATCAATCTCGGCATCTAGGCTTAAATTTTCTTCTGAAAAGTCTTTTTGAAGACGGTCTTTTTGTTGCTCTCGTAAGTAAGTTACGTATTCTTCGCGTCTGGTCTTTAATTCTTCTTCACTTAAAGGGGTGTTGAAGGCTTCTAATTGTTCTTCGTCCATATCTACAGTTTGTCCTGTGACGCCGTCACGTTTTACAGTAAACCCTGTTTGTGTGTTGTAGGCGTAATAGTAACCGTCTTTGTCGGTGCGGGTTTGTAGCTCGTGCTTGTTTTTCTGAGTATGTGAAAAAGACTCTTTAAACTCCTCTTGAGTTCTGTGAATCAGTTTTTTGTCGTCGCCGAAATGTAAAGTTGACACTATATATACCTAGCTTTTATTAATTTATATTAAGTTTATATGGTTATTATTTATTCATATTCAAGTGTTTTATTAGCATACGGCTATAATTTGTTGTTATAACCATAAAAAAGAACCACTTTTCTCTGGGTAAAAGTGGTTCCTAAATTCGCTATAAGATGTTCACAAAGCTTCCCTCAAATTTGATAAATCAAATCGTTTCAAATGTTTTTTTTATTATTTACAATTGTACTTCGTGCGCTCGAAAGTTACTTATTTTTATTATTATTAAGCAAAGTCCAGAAATCGTCATAAGGCTAAGATTTTTTAAAAAAGATAGTTCAGGTCATCGCAATCACCTGACGAGGTAAATATATTATTCCAAACTTATAGCATGCATGCAAGCGTTAATACACGATATATAGTGGGTGTGATGTTTTTTTGCACACTGTATACTATATGTATGGTATACAACCGTGCGAGATGTGTTTAATTGTTGAATCGGTTCCTTGTGAAAATGGTGGTTGTTAAAAAAATAATCGCCCTAATATAAGGACGATTATTTTTTAAATGAATATGGCAAAGGATTATTGTGCGTCTTTCATGTGTAAAACACGTTGAGGGAATGGTATTTCAATGCCTTCTTCTTTGAAACGCTTCCATATATCCATATACATTTGACTGCGTACAGCACCCAAGCCATTTTCGGGGTCATCAAGCCAGAAGCGTAATTCAAAGTTAACGCTACTGTCTGCAAATGCTGTTATAAGGGCTTTTGGTGTTGGGTCTTGCATAATTTCATCATTTTCAATTGCAATTTCTTGAAGTATATTTTGAACCTTTTCAAGGTCGCTGTCGTAACTTACACCAACGCTAATAATAATGCGCACATTACGGTTGTTAAAACTCCAGTTTGTTACTTCTGTTGTCATAAGTGTTTCGTTTGGTATTAAAACTTCCATGCCGTCACGTCGGCGCATAACAACATAGCGGGCATGCATATCTGTAATTTCACCATAACTATCACCCAATGAAATAACATCACCAGGTTTAATAGATTTGTCGATGATTAAAATCATACCACTAATCAAATTACCCACAATTTTCTGCAAACCAAAACCAATACCAATACCCAAGGCACCACCAAAGAATGCGAAGGCTGCAAGGTCAATGCCTATAATGTCCAGTGTAATAAGGAAGGCAATTGTTAAACCTACTATATTACTTGTTTTTACAATAAGTGTGCGTGCTGATGGCGAAAATTTTCGGTTACCTTTTAAAAACTTACGTTCGATAAAGGCCGTGCCTTTTGTGACTGTTGTTACGAGCAGTGTAAACATAATTATGGCTTTAATAACAGCCCAAGGCGTTAAGGTGCTCGTGCCCACTGTAAAGGTTGTGCTATCTAAAAATGTTATTAAAGGCATAATGTTTTGTGTGAGCATAAGCGCCAATATAATCCAAGCTGTTATAATAACCTTACGTCGAGACCCTTTTTCTAAAGGTGTTAAGTTTACCATGTGTGGAATAGAACGGATGGCTGTAAGAACAATGGCAATGTCTAGCCAAGTTGTTTCAAATTCGGTTAACATAAAAAATGTACGCATAAAAATAAGTGTAAATAGCGCAAAAGTTTCTGCCGATATTTTTTGAACAAAAGGAAGGAGGATAGTTTTTTTATGCGGTGTTGTTTTGTTAATAAAGGTGACGGTTGTAAAGGCAACTAAAAATGTAAGGATAATGGCTACGATTTGTATAAGTGATGGGATCATAAGGTGAATTTTACCTTGAAATTCTTCAAGAATAGGAAGGAAGTCTATGATTTTTTCTATGCTTTTATGTAGAGTAGGGTGCGTTACTTCAAATGTGCTCATGTGGGTGCCTGTTGTTATTTTCTATTTTACATATTATGGCACAGTTCAAATTATTATGCACTTGAGAATTAAAAGTGTGATGAATAAGTAATGGGTAAAAATAGAAATGTATAAACCTATTGTCGTCTGAATTATAAAAAGCATATACTGCATTTATGCGAAGAAAAATTTTTAATATAGACGACCCATATGAGGATTTGTCACCCGAAGTTATTTTACGTGCAGTGGAAAGTTTAGGCTTTCAGTGTACGGGTGTTTTTTATGCCCTAAATTCATATGAAAATAGAGTCTATGATGTAGAACTTGAAGGGCATAGTAATGTTGTTGTTAAGTTTTATCGTCCAAACCGATGGTCAAGAGAGCAGCTAGAAGAAGAACATTTTTTTGCTCTGCAGTTGGCTGAGGCGGAGGTGCCTGTTGTGCCACCGATGGTTTTTGATGATGAAACTATATTCGAGCATGAAAACTATGTATTTACAGTTTACCCCAAGCGCGGTGGGCGTTCTGTTGAACTTAAAACAGAAGAAGATTTTCGCCAAATGGGTCGTCTTATTGCGCGCATTCATAGCATTGGTTCTTGGGATACCTTTAAACATAGACCAAGTTTAAGTGTTAAAACGATGGGTTGGGATAATTTAATACATCTAAGGCAAAGCGGGCACATTCCTGCTGACTTGTTAACAGCGTATGATGTGACGGTTACAAATTTGTTGACACAGCTCGATGCTATTTGGGGTGATAGAGTTTTTGATTTACGCATCCACGGCGACGCGCATTTAGGGAATATTTTAGATGATGGCGAAGTGTTTTTAGTGGACTTGGACGACGCCGTTGCAGGTCCTGCAATACAAGACCTTTGGTTGTTTGTGAATGGTGAAAAACACGAAGTATCTAGGCAGTTTGGATTGCTTCTAGAAGGCTATACGCAAATTAGAGATTTTGATTATAGTGAATTGCAGTTGGTGGAGTCTTTACGAGCACTACGCATGATACACTATACGGCGTGGATATCTAAAAGATGGGACGATAAAGCTTTTCCGCGCCACTTCCCATTTTTTGACACTGTAGACTATTGGCAAAGGCATTTACTCGATCTTAAAGAGCAACTTTCAGTCTTACATGAGCCTGTTTTAGTTCAGATGTAAAAGGAGATTATGATGACAGGACATTTATCGCTTGAGCAAATAATGGACGTTTACGAAAAATCTCGCCATTGGTATGGGGATGCTTCTTTTGAAGGTTTTACAACCACACGTGTAAGTGGGCTTAAGGATGCTTTAGAAGGTATTGATCTGGTCTTGTTAGATTCTTACGGCGTGTTATGCAGGGGGAGTGATGTTATACCAGAAGCATTAACCGCTATTGAATATTTACGTAAAAATAATATGCGTTTTAGTATCGTTTCTAATGACACTATGAACGGCCAAGCAACGGTTGAAGAAAAGTATAAAAATTTAGGGTTTGATTTTTCTAAACAAGAAATAGTGACCAGTTTAGATGTGGTTGAAGCCTATATAAAAAATTTGCTACTTAAACCAAAAATGGCAGTGACGGGATTAAAAGATAACCCCCTTAAAGAGGTTTTTTATGCGGACCAAAATTTAAATGCTTCTCAAGGAAACCTTGATAACGAAATACAAACTTTAATGTATCTTGTTGGTAAGGGTTGGAATGCTGAAATGCAGAATAATCTTTGTAAATCTGCTGGTAATATTCAGCAGGTTATATTAGGTAATCCTGACGTAGGTGCCCCTGTGGAAGACGTTTTTGTACCGACACCTGGTTTGTATATGCATCATTTTTATGAAACCACAAAGCATGCGAGTATGCCTTTATTGCTTGGAAAGCCCGCTCAAGCTATTTTTAAACACACTTTAAATAAAATTGCTTATCAAGGTGATCCTGCAAAAGTGTTGATGGTAGGTGACAGCCTACATACCGATATTTTAGGTGGACATATGATGGGCTTTAAAACGCTGTTGCTAGAAAGCGGTATTTTTAGAAAAGGTGGCGCAGAAACATATATAAAAAAAACAGGCATTACACCTACTTATATAGCTACAACCATATAGCCTAGTAATTTTATTTAATATGATTTATAGTATGTTTTTAAATGTTTAAAAGGGGAACCTATCATGAAAATAGTTGAAGAAAAAAGCGATCTTAAAAAGAAAAGCGGTTTTTTTTCATGGCTAAGGTCTAACTTCTTTGCGGGTCTTTTGGTTGTTCTGCCGATTATTATCACTTTTTATATCATTAAATTTACAGTTACAATGGTTGACAGTGCTGCAACATCACTTTTCCCAGCAAAGTATGCACCCAGCAACTATCTGCCTGTCGATATTCCAGGTGTCGAGCTTTTATTAGGTGCCGTTTTGCTAGTTATTTTAGGTGTGCTAATACGTAACTTTATTGGCGCTAAATTCGTGAAATGGATAGAAGGCTTGGTAACAAGCATCCCTGGCGTGCGTTCTGTTTATAGTGCTGTTAAGCAGATTATTGATACTGTGAGCGTGTCAAATTCTACGTCGTTTCGTGAAGTTGTCTTAATTGAATATCCGCGCAAAGATTTATGGGCTATTGCTTTTGTAACAGGTGAAACAAAGGGCGAAATTCAGCGCATGAAGTCAGCTGATTTGGTCAATGTCTTTTTACCTACAACACCTAATCCAACATCTGGTTTTTTACTGTTTGTACCAAGGTCTGATTTGAAGCCTTTGCATATGACTGTAGAGCAGGGCATTAAACTTGTTATTTCTGCGGGTATTATTACCCCAAGTTCAGTTGAGGGAATTGACGCTTTGCAAAAGGAACAGCGTAAACATAAAGGTGAAAGTTTAATTGTTGAAAAATTAACAAAAGCCGATGTGAAAAATGCTAAAGATGAAGCCGCAAAGCGTGCTGGAATATCTAAAACGACAAAAAAGACTAAAGCGTCAACGAAGCCTAAAAAGTAAGCTTTACGTTATATTTCGTTGACTTTTGTATACATCCTGACTTAGTGTCACGTTAATTATATTAACTACACCTTTCTTTACTTTTTACTCGGAGGCATTTTTATGCCTAAAAAAACGTTATAATCTATATGTGGTTCGCTTTTTTCTGCCATTATTGGCGGTAAGTAAGGTATCGACCTTTATCAGTAACAATTGTTTCAATAATATTACCCTTAATTGATTAACCTATGCGAGGTTCTTTAATGAGAATGAGAAAATTGGGCAAACGTGCCCGCCGCAGTCGACAAATACGCAGCCGTAAGGCCATATTGGCTAACATAAAGAGACAAGAAAATGCCTTGCTTAAGGCTGAGGATAAGCAAATTCCTATGAGTCGTAAAGAGTGTGATCGCATTGATCGGCTTTTATTTGGAGAAGCTGGTCGTTCTAGGCCGATTGTTGTAGACGTTATTGAAGCAGAAGAAGAGGTGATTATTGTGACCGATGTAAATAACGAAAAAGATAAGCCTTGTAATGAAACGTTAAAGCGTCAAGCTGATGAAAATATTGAACCTCAATTGCAAAGCACGCTTAAACCAAAGGAATTCCCGTACCGTATACTGGTGTTTGGTGTTTTGTTGCTGTTAACTGGCATTGCTTATGTAGCGTATCAATATTATATTGGCTAACATATCGAAATAAAAAAAACTCCCCGATGGGGAGTTTTTTGTTTATCAAGAATCGCGTTCTTGACGTAAGCCAAGATTTTTACGTTCTTTTTTATCGCTTTGAAGGTTGTGGTCAGCACGTGTTAAGGTTGAATTTGCATCATCATATGAAAAAACGATGTCATAACCAACTGAAACGCCAAGATTAACTTGCACATCCCCATACATAACTTTTGTATCATCTATGGATTTTTGAAGTTTTTTCTTAACAATTTCAGCTTCGTGAATGTCTTTCAAAGTTGCAACAACTATAAACTCATCCCCACTTATGTGAAAAAGTGAATCGGCTTCACGTAGGCAGTCTTTATAAGCTTTTGCAGCTGCTTGTAAACATTCGTCACCAAATTCGTGTGAATATTGGTCATTAATGTTTTTGAAGTTATCTAGGTCTGTAAAAAATACAGCTGTTATATTATCTTGGCGCTTAGCGTTAGGAATACACAGTTCTAAATATTCATGTAAAGCAACTTTATTGGGTAAGCCAGTTAAAGGGTTGTTGCGCAAGGCTTTTGAAACTTTTTCCTTTAGGGAAGCAATTTCAGCGTGCGCTAACTTAAGTTCTTCTTGCATTTGAATGCAATGAGGACAGGTTTTCATGGAATTATCCTTAGTCCAGGCAGGACAAAATGTTTCCAATATCAGGAAAACGGTATATAAGATATGTGAGCCGAAGCTCTTTATTATATACTTATGTGTTGTTTTAAAAATATATATCAAGTGTTTTCTGTCTAAAATCTGACATTTTATGCCGTAATAGATGCATTGCTCTTTCTTTTAGCTTGATGTAAAGTGTTAGAAAAGCAAAATAAAAGGTGATTATTCATGTTAAAAAATACTAAAGACTCTTGGGGTTGGGGTGCACAGACGCTTCATTGGCTTGTTTTTGTTATATTTTCTGCATTATTATATGTTGGGGAAGAAATGTCTGAGTTAGACAAAACGGGTACGCTTTTTGGTATGGGTAAATATCAGGTTTATGACTACCATAAAACATTTGGCTTTATATTACTGTTTATCGTATTTGTTCGTATTTCTTGGAAGTTTATGAATGTATCGCCTCAAACATCACCTGCAACTCAGTTGGAAAAAATGGGTGCGCATGCTGTGCATTATTTGCTTTATGCGGTTATGTTGATAATGCCAATCAGTGGTTATGTTATGTCAATGGCAGGTGGTCATGGCATTAAACTATTCGGTAACCCAGAGTGGTTGGCGCCTAATATTTTGCCATTAAATAAGGAATTGGCTGGTATTGCACATGATGTGCATGAATATACTGTCTATGCTATTTATGTTTTATTGGCCGTGCATATTTTAGCTGCGTTTTACCACCACTTCTGCAAGAAAGACAACGTTTTAAAGGCTATGTTGCCTTGGGGTAGAAAGTAATAGCTTTTACCTCGATTTTGAATAAAAAAAGTGTTAATTTATAGCGCATAAATACAAAGCGCAAAAAGGGAATGTTTATGAAATTATTAAACGCTGTTGCAATCGCCGCAATATTAGGGCTCACAGCCTGCTCAACAACGACTGAAAATAAGGAAATTGTTGGCGAGGTAGAAACTCTCTACAACCAAGGTATGGACTTTGTAGAAGAAGGTTCTTACGGTGAAGCGATTAACACTTTTGAAGAATTAGAACGTCAACACCCTTATTCTGGTTGGGCAACACGTGCACAAATGATGGTTGTTTACGCATATTACAAACGTGAAAACTACGATGAAACAGTCGTAACAGCTGACCGTTTTATTGGCGCACACCCAGGACATAAAGACCTGCCATATATGTTTTATTTAAAAGCTATGGCGTCTTATAACCGTATTAGTGACGTGCGCCGTGACCAACAATTTACCGAACAAGCATATGAAACATTTACAGAGCTAACAGAGCGCTACCCTGATAGTGAATATGCAAAAGATGCAAAGCTTAAAATTACTCTTTGCCGTGATCACCTTGCAGGGAAAGAAATGATGATTGGTCGTTATTACCAACGCAACAAACGTTATATGGCAGCTATTAACCGTTTTAGAAACGTGGTTGAACAGTATCAACGTACAAGTCAAACGCCAGAAGCTTTATACCGTTTAACAGAATCTTATTTAACAATCGGCATTGAAGACGAAGCAACACAGTCGGCGGCTGTGTTGGGACACAATTTCCCGCACTCAGACTGGTATGCTATGGCATATGACCTTTTGAGCGAGCGTAACCTGAAATTACCAACGGACATTGAAAATTCTTCATGGTTTGGACGCGTGTGGCAAGGTATTACAGAAACTGTTAATGAGCAAAATAACTAGGTATTAACGTGTTAACGCATTTACATATACGTAATGTTGGTTTGATAGAAGAATGTCAGGTCGACTTTTTGTCAGGATTTACGATCATCACAGGTGAAACCGGTGCTGGTAAATCTATGCTTATTGATGCACTTTCTCTAGGTTTGGGCGCAAGGGCCGATAGTTCTCTTGTGCGTCATGGGGCGCAAAATGCCCTCGTGGAAGTGCGTTTTTCATTTGAGACAGGACACCCTGTTTCTAAAGCATTGGACGAAATTGGACTAGAGCTTGATGACGGCGAGTTGGTTCTAAGGCGTATGCTGAGTGCTGAAAAAAGCCGTGCCTTTGTGAACGGTATGCAGGTTACGCAGACCCAATTAAAAGATATTGCCGAGCGTTTGGTTGATATACATGGTCAATATGACCACCAACTCATTTTAAGGCCTGTAAAGCACGCTGATATGCTCGATAAATTTGGTCGCTTAAACAAAGAACGTGGGTTGGTTAAAAATACTTACAATCAATGGCTCGATGCGTATAGCGCTTTACGACAAGCACAAGACCTTTTAAAATCGCGCGTGGAAGAAGAAACTTTACTGAACGCTTATATCGAAGAACTCACGGCCTTCAATTTAGAAGAGGGTGAGGAGGAGCGCTTGATTGAAGAGCGTAAACTTTTGATGTCGAGTGAAAAAATTACCGAATCAATGAATGCCGCCTTAAATGCCCTTTCAAGTGATGTAAACATTACAGGTTCACTTGGGTTTGCAGAAACAGCTCTTGCTAGCGTGAGCGATGTTTCTGAGGCCATAGGTGAGCTCTACGAACGTTTGGCGAATGTGTCGCATGAAGTGACAGAGCTGATAAGCGATATTGAGCGTGCGGGCAGTAATATTGAGGCAGATCCTACAAGGCTCATTGAAGTCGATGATCGTTTGTTTGCCTTAAAAGACTGTGCGCGTAAGCATCAAACGACAATTTCTCAATTACCAGAAACATTAGAGTCCTTTATAGAAAAGCGTGAACGCTTGGAAACTTTACAAGCTGATATGTCAGGTTTAGAATTGCAAGAGCAAGAAGCAAGGCAGTTGTTTGAGGGTGCATGTAAAACTTTAACGGTATCACGTCAAAAGGCGACGATTGACCTCTCTAAAGATGTTGAGTCTTCACTAAAAGAGCTTGAAATGCCGAACACCAAGTTTGAAGCAACTTTATTCGACCGTGATAAGGTTGACTGGGACGTTTTAGGTGCAGAAAAAGTCGAATTTATGGTGGCAACAAATGCTGGCAGCCCTATGGCGCCACTTGTTAAAATTGCATCGGGCGGCGAGGTTTCACGTTTAATGTTGGCTTTAAAACAGGTGTTTTATAAAAAAATGCCTGAAACAACGCTTATTTTTGATGAAATCGATACAGGTGTTGGCGGTAGTGTGGCTGAAGCTATGGGCTTAGCAATGAAAGATTTATCTGCAACGCACCAAGTATTCTCAATCACGCATTTAGCGCAAGTGGCGGCTAAAGGGCATCGTCATGTTAAAATTTCTAAGACAACACAGAATGATAAAACGGTAACAAATCTTATCGAGCTCAATGATGAAGCGAGGCTTGAAGAGGTATCGCGTATGCTTTCAGGGCGTGATATTACGAAGGAAGCGCAGTCCGCTGCGGCAAAATTATTGGCATCATAAGTTAATTGTTGAAATATAAAAGAAAAAAAGGAGGCGCACAGCCTCCTTTTTTTTCGATATAAGTTTAAATTTTATTTGTTCTTTGTAGATGGTCTATCACAATAAGCATGTTTTTAATCATGCGATCACGAATTTGATTGGTGATAGGATCTTTATGAAAGAGAGATTCAACAATTTTTGCATTGATAAGAGCGGTCTCAAATATAATGCATTTTGTTTCATATTTTTTATACTCTTCCATATCAAGCAATAGCTTTTGTAGTGCGTTTAAACTTGCTTGTAATGCCATCTTGCATTCAACGGGGTTGCTGGCGTCACGTAGGACGGTCACAATATTGTTGGATACTCTTAGCGCATTTTTTATGAAGGTTGTGTGACGAAATGTCATTGTAAATCCTCAAAAGTCAGGAGGGTTTTAGGAAAAGGGTTAAGGTGTTTCATTAAGTTCTATATAAAGTTTATGATTTTTAAAGCACCATTACAACCCTAAATAACAAAAAAAAGCCCCATAGTGGGACTTTTTTTTGTAACTAAACAGAGTGTAGCGTCATGCGGCGCAGTCTATTCATTTCGTTTACTTGTCTTGCGCGGGCGGCTTCTTGAATTTCAGCATAGTCACGCAGTTCGCTTAGTGTGTCTAACATTTTGTTGTGGGCTATGGCTGTCATTCTTTTGAATGCAATGTCATTTTGCCAATTTGGTGTATTGTTGATGTGGCCGTTGAGACAGTTATTCAGTGCATCTATGGCTTCTTGTGTATATGCATCACCTTTATCAGAAGTTTCTAATATACCAATGTGGTCTGATAGAAATTTTTCTAGCTGTTGCAATGTGTCTGCAATGTATGTGTGACGTTTAGCGGGGTGGCTTTTTTTAAAGGCACTGCATGTCATAATGATGGTTTCAAGGTTTTGAATTATGTTTTGCATAATATTTCCTTAAAAGAATAGGTGGGTAATAAATAAATTATAGGCATGGAGATGTTGTTTTACAAGTATAAAAAAGCGCCTTATAAGGGGCGCTTTTTTAATAAACGGGTCTTTTTTATAGACAAGATTTTATATTGGCAATACTTACATCTTTACCAAAGATTTCTACAATGTCACCAACGCCAGGTGCGCTGCTTGTACCTGTTAAAGCAACACGTAGCGGCATACCAAAGTCTTTAAATTTAAGCGCATGCTCTTCACACAATGCGCCGATAATTTCAGAAACTTTATCGTGGTTTACAGGTGCTGTTTCAAGCTCAAGCTTATTAACAAACAGGTTTAAGTTATTCCTATAACCATCTGTATTTAAAGTGTTAACTTCCTTTTCCCCAAAAGAGAAAGGCGGCTTGTTAAAGAAGAAGGCGCAGGCGTCTGCAAGGTCGCCTAGTTTCTTCGTTTTGTTTTTAACACTGTCGATACCGCCGTTTAAAAGGTAGCCTTTAACTTCGTCTGTAACGTTTAAATTTTTCTCTTTGAAGAAAGGTTCTAATGCCTCAAATAAAGTTTGAGCATCTGTGGTTTTGATATATTGTGCGTTAAACCATTCAAGTTTCATTTGGTCGAAAGTTGAAGCGCTTTTGTTAACATCGCCTATATCAAATTTTTCAATAGCGCGTTCAAGGCTAATAACTTCTTCGTCACCTAAAGACCAGCCAAGGCGCATAAGGTAGTTGTTCAATGCTTCTGGCATAAATCCAGCTAGCTGGTATTCTAAAACGTTGGTCGCGCCGTCGCGTTTTGACATTTTACCATTTTTACCGTGTATCATAGGTACATGTGCGAATGTTGGTAGGTCGTAGCCCATCGCTTCATACACGAAAATTTGTTTTGGTGTGTTGTTGATGTGGTCATCGCCACGGATAACGTGTGTTATGCCCATATCATGGTCGTCTAATGCTACAACAAAGTTGTATGTAGGAAAACCATCAGCGCGCATAATAATATAGTCATCTAGCGTGTAGTTTGGCACGTCAATGCGTCCTTGAACGGCATCGTCCCAACCTGTTTTTCCAGTTGTTGGTACTTTAATGCGAATTACAGCGGTACGGCCTTCGTCACGGAATGCTTGTTTTTGTGCTTCTGAAAGGTCGCGGTGGCGCCCATCATAACGTATCGTTTCTTTTTTCGCCTGTTGCTCTTCACGCATGGCTTCTAGCTCTTCTTTGCTGGTGAAGCATTCGTAAGCTTTGCCTTCTAACAGTAATTTTTCAACTGCTTTTTTGTGGCGTTCAATGCTTTCGGTTTGTAATACCCATTTGCCATCTGTTGGTCCCAGTCCTAGCCAGGTTAATCCGTTTTTGATAATTTCTTTATTGGCATCTGTAGAACGTGTTTGGTCTGTATCTTCAATACGAATCAGGTATTCGCCACCGTTTGCCTTGGCAAATAAGTAGTTAAATAGTGCTGTGCGCGCGCCACCAATGTGTAACATGCCTGTTGGTGACGGTGCGAATCTTGTTCTTACCTGTTTATTCATATATAGTACCTACCTATGTTTTTAAATTATGATTAAAGTGAAATTTGAACCCTAAAACACATATAGATAGTTATCTATTTCCAGCACTCTTTGCGCTGGGTGCGTTGTTGGGCACTTTTGCTTATTTCACATTACCGTTTGAGCCGAGTGTAACGCTCTTGGGTATTATGTCAATATTTCTTATACCTGCGCTTTATTTTATGCGCAATCATTATCCCTTTTTTATGGTTTCTTTTTTAATGTTTGCCTTTGTTTGTGCCTTATTAAATGCGGCTTGGCAAATTCAAAACAGACAACCAAACTTTTTAGAAAAAAAATATGAGAATACGCGTTTATGGGTTGTGGGGCAGGTGGGGGCTTCTGCCAGTTATAATGGACGTGATAAAATAACCTTAGAAAGTGTTAAGATTTATGGTGTGGATGCAGAAAATACACCTAAAAAGGTGCGTATTTCAAGTTCGCAGGGGCGTTTATCTATCTTTAATGTTGGCGACTGGGTGGCCGTAGAGGCAATGCTTATGGCGCCTGCACCGCCTAAATATGCAGGGGACTATAATTTTAGAAGGCAGGCATGGATGGACGAAATTGGTGCAACTGGTTATGTGATGGGGCAGGTGTATAAAACCAGTTGGCCAGATGGGTATAAAAGCAATACTTACTATATTCAGCATATGCGAAACGCCTTGACAGAAAAAATTGTAGGTTCTCATACAGAGTTTGATGAAAGGGCTGTAATGGCCGCCTTGATGACAGGTAAAAAGACATACATTTCAGATGATATTTATAATGCGTATCGTCAAAGTGGTTTGGCGCATTTGTTGGCTATATCTGGTTTGCATATTGGGTTGATTGGCGGTTTTGTCTTTTTTGCGACAAGGCGTTTGTGTGGCTTTAGTGAACGCATAACCTTACGTTACAACACCAAAGTGCCTGCCGCTATTTTGGCGATTATAGCCTGTTTGGCATATACCGCTATTGCTGGTGGGACATTGCCGACTCTAAGGGCTTTTATTATGGCCGCTTTTATTTTTATAGGCTTTGTTGTGGGGCGTTTGCATAATACGTTGCGTATATTTATGATGACTCTCGTCCTTGTTTTATTTCTCTGGCCTCAAAGTTTGTTAACGGCTTCTTTTCAAATGTCTTTTGTTGCGGTATTTGCCTTAACACTGTGGAATGAGTTTAAACAAAAAGAGGCTTTTTCAAGTGTAAAAGTGGTGCAAGGTCTTACCTACACCAAGGGTGTTTTTCTGACATCTGTTGTGGCAGGTTTAGCCACCATGCCTATTGCCGCATGGCATTTTGGTTCTATTCATTTTGTTGGTTTTTTTGTAAATGTTTTGGCCATACCACTCACCGCATTTGTTATTATGCCAAGTTCCTTGCTGTCTGTTGTTATGATACCTTTTGGTGCAGAAAATCCTTTTCTTTATGCTATGCAATATGGTGTTTTTTGGTTAAATAGCTTGGCTGTTTTTGGTGCTGAGTTCCCGCATGGTCATTATGACATTGAACAAGGTGAAGTGTTCTTTTTAGCTTTTTCTGTTTTTATATTACTGCTGAGCTTGTATTTAAATAAGTATAAAAAATTTACTGTTGGGCTGTTGGGGGTTTCTGTTTTGTTCTGTTTTTTTAACAGTGACTCAAATAGAAAAATTTTATGGTTAAGGGGTGGCCAAACCATTATTGCAGGCAATGGTGAGGGGGCGTTTTTACCTTTACGTGTGGACGGTAGCTCTTACGAGAAAAGGCTGCTAAGTAACTTTAAAATGGCAAGTGCAGGGCAAGGCCGTTGCGACAGTATGGGCTGTGTTTATGACGTTTTGTCGCATAAATATTTGGTGATGGCAGACGGTGTAAACGCCACAGAAGAAGACTGCGCGCAAGTTGATTTTATAATGGAAAATATTATGGCTGAAAATTCTATTTGTACAAATGCTGTTCAGTTTAAAAAGGGTGTCGAGTCAGGAGAGATTGTTATAAATAAAAAAACTGCCTTATTTGTGCCATATACATTGCATGAAAATCGTATTTGGCATTGACGTTTAAGGCATAAACACGTAAAAGTAAATTATACATTATTCTAGATAAAAAAGGTGGTTTAAAACGTGACAAAATCTTGTGTGATTGGTCTAGGTTACATTGGCTTGCCAACGGCGGGTTTACTGGCAGCTTCAGGGCATACGGTTGTAGGTGTAGACGTGAATGAAATTGTGGTTGGTTATATCAATTCAGGTAAGCCACATTTTGAAGAAAAAGGTTTGGAGCTCCTTATTGCAGAGCAGGTGGCGCAAGGTCACTTAAAGGCTTCAACTACGCCAGAAGAGGCCGACGCTTTTTTAATTATTGTACCGACACCTTTTATCGAAGCCGATAAATCAGCCGACATGAAATATGTGCAGCAAGCATCTAAAAGCATTGCGCCATTTTTAAAAGAAGGCAATTTAGTTGTTCTTGAATCGACTTCAGCGCTGGGAGCTACACGTAAAGATGTGATGGCGGTTATCTATGCACAGCGCCCCGACCTTGAAGGTAAATTGCATTTTGCCTTTTGCCCTGAACGCGCTATTCCTGGTAATACATTGTTTGAATTAGAACATAATGACCGCGTGGTAGGTGGTATTGATGCGGCTTCAACAGATGTGGCTGTTAAATATTACCAAGGTTTTATTAAGGGTGAAATTTTACCCGCTTCTGAAAAAACTGCTGAAATGGTGAAGCTCAGTGAAAATGCTTTTCGTGATGTTAACATTGCTTATGCGAATGAACTTTCTATCGTTTGTGACAAGTTGGGCATTAACGTGTGGGAAGTTATTAAGCTTGCCAACCATCATCCGCGTGTAAATATTTTGCAACCGGGTCCAGGTGTTGGCGGTCATTGCATTGCCATTGACCCATGGTTTATAGCCGCAGCAGCCCCACAAGAAGCAAGGCTTATAACAACGGCCCGTCAAATTAACGACGGCAAACCTGCTTGGGTTGTTTCAAAGGTTGAACAAGCCGTAGCAGAGCTGAATAAAAAAGATGTAACCGTTGGATTGCTTGGCTTAGCCTTTAAACCAAATGTTGATGATTTGCGTGAATCTCCATCACTCAGCGTGGCTAAACTGATTAACGAAAAAGTTCAAGCTAAGGTTATTGCCTGTGAGCCCTATATTAAAAATCACAAAGACATTGAGCTGACGACACTAGAATCATTGCTTGAAAAATCTGATGTTATTGTGATGTTAACCGACCATGATGCTTTTAAAAATATTACCCTTGCACAGCTTGAAGGTAAAAAAATAGTCGATACCAGAGGGAGCTTTGTTTAACATGTTTTCATCTTCTCAAAAATTATATATAAATGTTTCTGACACACCGTCCGAACTTACACTAGAGAGTGTTTTTGCGGGCGAGGCAGGTACATTAAACTTGGGTAAAAATGGGGTGCATTTATGGGTGCCTGGTGACAATATCCCTGTTGAAAAAGAAATTATTTTCGACATTCGATCACGCCCATTAAGCGAAACAGATTTCGAAACTTTTAAGGCTGCATGTAAAGGGCGTTTTATGGCCAAGCACATTGCATTGATGGTCAGCACAAACCTAGAACGTATTAAAGCGCTTTTAGAATATTATGATTATGTTTTAGTGCCAAATAACAATATTAAAAATTTACCGACCGATTTTGTAAATCGCGTTCTATCATACAAATCAGACACAAAAAATTAGGATAAATAAAATGAAACAAGTTTTGCAAAACATGAAAACAGGTCAAATGTCTCTTACAGACGTCCCATCGCCTCAAGTAGGTTCTGGCGAAGTTCTTGTGGCTACTAAAGCGTCGCTTATTAGTGCGGGTACAGAAAAAATGTTAATTGATTTTGCAAATAAATCATTGCTTTCAAAAGCGCAGGAACGTCCTGATCTTGTCCAAAAGGTTATGGATAAAATGCAACGTGACGGTTTATCTGCAACGCTTTCTTCTGTTTTTTCTAAATTAGAAGAACCTCTACCTTTAGGTTATAGCGCTTCTGGTGAGGTGATTGCCGTGGGTTCAAGCTTAAAAGGTTTATACCAAGTGGGTGACCGTGTGGCAATGGCGGGTGCAGGGTTTGCAAATCATGCAGAAGTCAACAGTGTCCCTAAAAATTTAGTCGCAAAAATGCCTGCAAATGTTTCGTATAATCATGCAAGTTTTACAACGCTTGTTTCAATTGCAATGCAAGGTGTACGTAACTCTAAAGTGACTTTGGGTGACAAGGTTATGGTGATGGGGCTTGGCCTTGTAGGGCAGCTTACCATGCAACTTTTAAAAGCAGCTGGCTGTAAAGTTTTTGCGGTAGATTATGACCAACAGCGTCTTAAAACAGCAGAAGATACAGGCTGTGACTTGGTGCATGCACTTAGTGCAGGTAACACCGATAGCTTGGTGAAAGACTTTACAGAAGGCAATGGTTTTGACGCTATTATTATTTGCGCAGCAACCGAATCTAACGGTCCGTTAGAGCAAGCTATTTCTTATGCACGTGATAAAGCAACAATTGTTATGACTGGTAAAACAGGCACCACAATTCCTTACGCGGACTTTATGAAAAAAGAATTGAATTTTGTTATTTCTCGTTCTTACGGTCCTGGTCGTTACGACAAATCTTATGAAGAAAAAGGCAAAGACTATCCGATTGGTTTTGTGCGATGGTGTGAACGTTCAAACCTCGAAGAAGCGCTGCATCTTATGTCCACAGGCGCTCTTAAAATAGAACCACTTATTTCACATAACTTCGCCATTGAAGATGCCAAAGACGCTTATGCCATGGTGCTTGGAAAAGACATTGCAAACATGGGCGTTGTGCTTGAATATAATAGCGACCTTGAAACACGCATTAAGCCGCGCATGAACTTGCGCCCAACAGAGCTTGTAACTGGTAAAGTTGGTTTAAGCTTTATTGGGGCAGGTGGCTTTGCACGTGGCGTGTTGTTGCCAACGCTTAAGGGTTCAGAAGATATCGATTTTGCGGGTATTGTTTCAAAAGGTGGTGTAACGGCACGCCTTGCGGGTGATAAATTTGGCTTCAATTATGTGGCCAATAACGAAAACGAAATCATTAACGACGCTTCAACGCAAGCCGTTGTTGTTGCCACACAGCACAACACACACGCCAGTCTTGTGTGTCAGGCTTTGCATTGCGGTAAACATGTCTTTGTAGAAAAACCTTTGGGTATGACATTTGAAGAGCTTGACCTTGTGGAACAAGAATACCGCAATAGCAACAAAGTGCTTATGGTTGGCTTTAACCGTCGTTACTCACCTTATGCGATGGCATTGCATGACCACTTTAAGCAAACACCAGGGCCTCGCCAAGTGATGATCCGTGTGAATGCTGGTAAACTAGAAGGCGATAATTGGCAAAATGACCCTAAAACAGGCGGTGGTCGCCTGATTGGTGAAGCCTGTCACTTTATTGACTTAGCGCTTTATCTAGCGGCTAGCCCAGCGGTTGAAGTTTATGCCGTTGCAGGTAAGGGGCAAGACGTTTATAACATTACCATTCGTCACGAAAATGGTGGTACTTCAACACTTGTTTACACATCCGAAGGCGATAGCTCATTTTCTAAAGAATTGGTAGAAGTTTACGCAGGTGGTAGCGTTGGCGTGATAGATAATTTCCGTAAAGCTATGATTGTTCAAAACGGTAAAAAACGCAAAATTAAAGTAAAAAATGGTTTCTTTGGCGGTAGCCAAGACAAAGGTCACATGAATGAACTTGTTTCATTTATTCAAGCGGTTAAAGGTAATAATGCACCTTGTGTGGACGATATGTTTGCAACCAGCCGCCTCACACTTCTTATTGCCCGTTCAATGGAAGAAAATAAACCACTTAAAGTTAATTTTTAAGTACAAGCATATTAAAGGCTCAAAGTTAGATTAGGTTAGATTAGGTTAGATTAGGTTAGATTATGTGCGGTATTGCAGGTTATGTAGGGAATTTTGATGAGGGCATCTTGAAAAAGATGACTGGTAAAATTGCGCACCGTGGGCCTGACGGTGAAGGTTCTTGGGTTTGTAAAGAAGCAGGGCTTGGGCACCGCCGTTTATCTATTATTGATTTGAGCCAAAGTGCCGCACAGCCCATGGCCAGCGACGATGGTCGTTATATGGTTACCTTTAATGGTGAAATTTATAATTTCAAAGAACTTGCAGCGGACTTAAAATCAAAAGGGTATTCTTTTAATACGCATAGCGATACAGCTATATTAGCGCCATTATATGACGCTTATGGTGAAGAAATGCTTAAGAAATTAGAAGGTATTTTTGCTTTTGCTATTTGGGATACGAAGGATAAATCACTTTTTGCTGCACGTGATCACTTAGGCATGAAGCCATTTTACTATGCAGAAACGGCAAAAGGCGTTGTCTTTTCTTCAGAATTAAAGGCTTTACTAGAAGTGCCAGCGGTACCAAGAGAGATAGACGAAGATTCGGTAATTTCTTATGTGCGTTATTTGTGGTGTGCAGGTGAAGGCACAATGCTTAAAGGTGTTAAAAAACTATTACCTGGGCATTTTATGACCATTAGTGAGGACTGTTTTTGCTTGATTTCCCAATGGTACAAACCGCCTATGCAAACAGAGTATACTGAACGTCAACCAGAAGAACTTTTAGAGATATTTGACGAAGTGGTGGCAGAGCAAGTCATCAGTGACGTGCCTGTTGGGGCATTTCTTTCAGGCGGGGTTGACTCAAGCGCGATTGTTTCATCTATGACGCGCGTTATTGACAAACCGTTCGACACATTTTGTATTGGTTTTGATGATAATGCCATGGTAGACGAAGGTTTTAGTAGTGACAAAGACTATGCGCAGCAAGTGGCGGATGCCACAGGTGTGCGCTTGCATCACATCACAGCGAAGGAAGGTTTTGTTTCAGAATTGGCGGATATGGTTTACCACCTTGACGAGCCACAAGCCGACCCGGCACCTTTATTTGTAAAGCATATTTGTAAAGCAGCAAAACGTAAAAAAATTAAAGTGCTTTTAGGTGGCACAGGCGGTGATGATGTCTTTTCAGGATATAGGCGCCACCAGGTTACAGCCATGCTTGAAAAGTATGACTTTATACCACAAAGTGTACAGCGAGCGGGGATTGCCGCACTTACTGCCTTTGCACCATCTGCCAGTTTAAAGCGCCGTTTGAAAAAATTGCAAGACATTGTAAAGGCGCCAAAAGACAAGCGCTTACTACATGCTTTTTATTACACAAGTCCTTCGGTGTTGTACCCGCTTTTAAGTGAGGATATGAAGAAGGCGTATAACAATCAAACAGCCGATTATTTAGAAAAGATTTTAGAAAAATCAGCTGGGCATGATGCGTTAAATCGTCAGCTCGATTTAGAATTGCATGGCTTTTTACCAGACCATAATTTAAATTATACCGACAAAATGTCTATGGCAAGCGGGGTAGAAGTGCGCACGCCGTTTACATCTAAAAAGATTTTAGACTTTGCAGCAACTTTACCTCTTGACCAAAAGGTGCGTGGTGGTGAAGCAAAGTGGATGCTTAAAAAGGCGATGGAATCACGTCTTGACCACGATATTTTATATCGTAGTAAGGCAGGGTTTGGTGCACCAGTGCGCACGTGGCTTTTAAAGGAAGAGCCTTTTTTGCGTGATATTTTATTTTCTGACGCGGCTAAAGGACGCGGATTATTTAATCCATTCGCTGTAGAAAATCTTATAAAAGACACAAAGACAGGTAAGGTGGATGGAAGTTATACTCTGCTTTCTTTGCTTGTGATAGAATTATGGTTGCTTCAGTTTTTTGATAAAAAACGTGCAACAAAACTTAAAATAAAGGGATAAGTTATGACAACAAACACAGCCTTAAATCAAGAATTAACAGCGTTAGAGCATATTGACTCTATGATGCAAGCGCACCTTAAAGCGGTGAATGAATTTTTCCCGAAAAACGCTGAGAAATTGGCAGAGCTTGCAACGGTTGTTGCTGATGCGATTGAAAGCGGCCACAAAATTTTGTTATGCGGTAATGGTGGTAGCGCTTCGGACGCTCAGCACATTGCGGCCGAATTTGTAGGGCGTTTTGTAAATGACCGCCGAGCGTTGGCATCTATTGCACTTACAACAGATACGTCAATTTTAACAGCCGTTGGTAACGACTATGGCTATGACGAAGTTTTTGCCCGTCAAGTGGACGGCCTTGGTAAAGAGGGCGATGTACTGATTGCTATTTCAACATCAGGTAACAGCGAAAATGTTATCCGTGCGGTAAATTCTTCTAAAGCGCTTAACATGAAAACGGTTTCTTTAACAGGGCGCACAGGCGGTAAATTGCACGATATGTGTGACTTTAATTTCTGTGTAGAGCACCCAACAACAGCGCATATTCAGGAATGTCATATTGCTTTCTTACATATGCTTTGTGCATTGGTTGAAAGCGAAATGGGCTTTTAATTCAAACCTTTAAATGTTTATAAGAAAGTGTCTTCTTTAAGACACTTTTTTTATGCACTTTATGTCAGTTTTAATCTTTAAACGTGTGCTATAAGTATGTAGACAAATATTTTACTTACCTTTTATAAATATGCCTTGAGCGTATTAAATTCTTCTTTTCTTTTATAGGGATATATCATGAAAAAAATCATAAGCGTATTTATGGCTACGTTTGTACCTTCTATGACTGCTGTTGTTATGATTTTGATGGCCGTTTTTTTGGCTTTTCAAGTTTCATCACATTCAGGTAATATGGCTTTAATCGGCTATGTTATGCTTACTTTACAAACAAGTGCTATTGTATTTACATTGTATGTATCTTATACAAAATTTGTTTCATATAAGAAAGCAAGACGTGATTTTGAACGTCGTGGTTGGAATGTACGTTTAGCATCTGTATTGCAAAATACTTGGTGTGATCGTCGCTTGGTTGTTCAAGCTGCAAGTGATTGTGGTTTTGGTGATGAGGCGCGTCAATTTTATTATGATTTGGGCTACCGTTTAACTGATGTTCATCAGTATCAAAAATCTGGTATGCCTTCATAGCGAAAAAAACCTCCTTTTGGAGGTTTTTTTATACCGTTTTGTGTGGGATTTTTTTTATTCCGCTTCATCTAAATGGTTTAGTATAAATGCAGCTTTTTTACGCTGTGTATTCCAGTGCTATTCTCTATTTATTCGCCTTACTTTGGCTGGTTAAACTGACATTTTAAGCTGTGTATTTAAAGATAAGTCAGGCATTAACCTTTAAATTTAGTACAAAGTAAAAAGACCTCGCGTGAACCTTTTCTGGACGATTTTGGCTTAATAAATTCAACCTTAGCAAATTTTTTACGCATTTCTTCGCGGAATTTAATCTCTTCACCGCCTTGGAAAATTTTAACAAGAAATGTTCCATTTGGTTTTAAGATATTGAGCGCAAAATCAGCTGCCATTTCCACAAGGCTCATAATGCGTAAGTGGTCTGTACCATCGTGCCCGCTTGTTTCTGGCGCCATATCCGAAAGGACAACGTTCACCTTTTCAGGGCACTTGTATAAAAGGTCTTCTAAAACTTCATCTTTGGTAAAGTCACCTTTAATAAATAACACTTCTTCTACGTCTTGCATCCAAATTTTATCGAGTCCAATAATTTGTCCGCCACCAAGGCCTTTGCCGTCTTTAGACATCTCTTCCTTAATAACTTGACACCAACCGCCAGGGGCAGCGCCTAAGTCAACAACGGTCATGCCTGGCTTGATAATTTTACGCTTTTCGTTAATTTCTTTAAGCTTAAATGCGGCACGTGAATGATAGCCTTGCTCAATGGCCATGCGTACGTATTGGTCTTTTGCTTGGCGTAAAAGATATTGCTTAGAAGAATCACTTAATTTATTATTAAATTTAGTTTTTCCACCAATTATCTCGCGTTTTTTTTCAGTCATTTTGGCCTCTTTAAATTTTCTTAGCTGCTTTTTCTACGGCGTCTAGTGTTAATTTTTTCATTAACGGATCAGCGTGCGTTAGCGACGTAAAGCAAGTCTCAAACGCAGATGGGGCAATGTAAACACCCTCTTCAAGAAGTGCGTGAAAGAACTTGTTAAAGCGTTTTATATCACTGTTTTTCACATCTGCAAAGTTTTCTGGAGCTTCTTTACTAAAGAATACGCTAAACATACTGCCTACACGGGTTGTACTATGTTCAATTTTATGGCTTTTTAAAATACCGCTTATATCATGAACCAGCTCTTGTGTAAGGTCGTCCAAAGTTTTATATGCGCTCATCGGTAACTGTTCTAATGTAGCGCAGCCTGCTGCTACAGCAAGCGGATTTCCTGACAGTGTTCCTGCTTGATACACATCTCCCTCAGGCGCAAGTCTCATCATAATCTCTTTTTTACCTGCATATGCCGCAAGCGGCATTCCGCCGCCAATTACCTTGCCAAATGTGCTAATATCTGGCCTTACATTATAGAGTGTTTGAGCGGAACCATAGTGCACGCGGCAACCAGTCATTACTTCGTCAATGATGAGTAAAATGCCATGTTTGTCACATAAATTCCTAACACCTTCAAGGTATCCATCCTTTGGCGGAATACAGCCCATGTTCCCTGCGATAGGCTCTAAAATAATACAAGCAATATCGTTGTTTTTTTCGAAGCAATCCCTTACTGCAACTAGGTTATTGAAGGGAATGACGGTTGTGAGTTCTGCCACAGCAGCCGGTACACCAGCACTGCTTGATACGCCTTGAGTTGCAAGCCCGCTACCTGCATTTACTAATAAACTATCGGCATGACCGTGGTAGCAACCCTCACATTTTACAATGCGATCTTTTCCTGTGTATCCACGTGCCAGTCGTATCGCACTCATGGTTGCCTCTGTTCCTGAATTGACGAGCCTTACCATATCTACGTGTTCGTGGCGGCTTTGAATAATATCAGCAAGATAGGTTTCTTTATCGGTTGGTGCGCCAAATGAAGTGCCAAGTTTTGCTGTCTCGATGATTGATTCGATAACATGTTTATTGGCGTGTCCATGTATCATAGGCCCCCATGAAAGAACGTAATCTATGTATTGGTTTTCGTCCATATCTTGTATAACTGCACCGACACCACCTGCCATGAATACAGGTGTTCCACCAACGCCTTTAAAGGCACGAACAGGCGAATTCACACCTCCAGGTATAAGTGTTTGTGCGCGACCGAAAAGTTTGGTGCTAACGTCGTATCGACCTGGTTTAAGGTCTTTTTGGTTTTGTGAAAACTCTGGAAACATGGAGGTAACCTTTATTGTTTATTATGTGATTAACAATATGCCATATTTGTTCTAAAAAGAAAACGATACTATAGTGGTTTTGTTGATATTGATGTATTTATATTTCCCTAGTGCCGATAATATTTAGGGGTTTATATATGTAATAACTGCTGCGTCAAAAAGCATATTTACAAGTATAATTCCTGTAATAAGTCCTTTGAGTGCTTTTTCTTTTTGAATGCGAATTAAAAATATATTATGCCTATTTGTACACCGCATTTTTTTGCTTCATTGTGTTCGCCTCCCGCTTTTATAAATTGCGATGATGTTGCAGCAGTAACGCGATACATATAAATATGTATCGAAAAGGAAAATTGTTGGTACTGTGCTTATCTTTTTCATGTTATTCTATATCTTGGTTTTATACGTAAGTGTGAGCTGTTGCTTGTTTAAAGCTGCTTTTTAACAAAATAACAAAAGGTAATAAGCTTAATGGCTGTTTATACAAAATTAGATGATGGGGAAATATTAGAAGTACTCGCACATTTTTCCATATCTTCTGTAAAATTAATTGAAGGCATTGCTAAGGGCAGTGAAAATAGTAATTATTTTGTAGAAACGGCGTCTGGTAAATACATTCTCACTATATTTGAAAATAGAGTGAATGAGGAAAATATTCCGTATATTTTAGATACGTTAACTAAATTAAGTGAGGCAAATATTATTTGTCCTAATATTATTGCGGCAACTTCAGGGCAAAGACGCTATACATTACCGAGTGGTAAGATTTGCATTTTACAAACATTTATGGATGGAGACGATGTGTTGGCTCCAAGCCAGCTACAGTGTTATGGAGCAGGGAAAACATTGGCGGCTTTACACAATGTGTCAAATACTTTAGATACGCCATCTATCGAAAATTCTATGGGGCTAAACAGTATTTCGGGTATTTTTTCAGAAATGAAAAAAATGAAGGGCGCTGACGAACGAAAAGAGGTGCTAGAATTAATAACGCAAGAAATTTCATATCAAAACGGTTTAAAATCTATAAATGTACCATCTGGATTTATTCATGGGGATTATTTTAAAGACAACGTTCTCTTTACTGAAACTATTGTCAGCGGTGTGATCGACTTTTGGTTCTCTTGCGAGGGGGCTTATATTTATGACTTAGCTATTGCTTTAAATGCATGGGGCTTTGACGATGGTAAGTTTTCTGAAAGTAACTTTATAGCATTTCTTCAAGGTTATACAGATAGGCGTGTATTAAATGAAAGTGAACGCACGCATTTGCCAAACATGTTACGCCTTTCTGCGCTTAGATTTTTAGTGACGCGTTTATATGATGAAATAAATGGTAAAAACCCTAAAATAATGGCAAATAAACCTTCCCAAACCTGGCAAATGCGCCTAAAGTACCACCAAGATAAAAGTTGGGAATTTTAAGCTTTATTATGGCTGGTGTTAAGGTCTATACAGACGGTGCTTGTAGTGGTAATCCTGGCCCTGGAGGCTGGGGAGCTTTGCTGGTTTATAACGGCAAAGAAAAAGAAATGTATGGTTATGAACTTGCAACCACAAATAACCGCATGGAATTGACGGCAATTATTCAAGGCTTAAATGCTTTGAAACGTTCTATTGAAGTGACGATTTATACTGATTCTAAGTATGCACTTGAAGGTGCGACTAAATGGATGCAAGGTTGGAAACAAAAAGGCTGGACCAAAAAAGGTGGCCTTAAAAATGCTGACCTTTGGCAAGAGCTTGATGTGGCTTTGGAAAACCATGACGTAAAATGGGTTTGGGTTAAAGGGCATAGTGGACATGTGGGAAATGAACGTGCCGATGGGTTGGCCGTGAAGGGCTCTGAACAGGCTCAGCTTATACTAAAAGAAAACAAAGAGGTGAATGGTGAACAAACCATCTAGAATTATTACAAATTTAAGCGGTCACTTTTTGCTGGCAACTGAAGAAATGGCAGGCACGTATTTTGAAGATGTGCTTGTTTACGTATGCACACATGAAGATGAAATGACACTTGGTTTGGTGGTGAACCAAGAAATGATTGAATTAAGTTTTGAGCAAATTATGGATAGCTTAAAAGATGAAGTAGACCTTAAGCGAAGCGATGTGGTTCATTGGCCTAAAATTATGGCGGGCGGGCCTGTGGATATTGAACGTGGACTGGTTTTGCATAGTAATGACTATAAATCTCCACATACTATAGAATTAACGGATGATATATTTTTAACGTCTACAGCCGATATTGTTGCAGCAATTGCAAAAGGTACGGGGCCTGAATATTATAACCTGTGTATGGGGTATAGCGGTTGGAGCCCTTTGCAATTAGAAGATGAAATTGCCAACGATAGCTGGATGGTTGTTCCAGGTTCTGCTGAAATTCTATTTAAGACACCAGTAGACGAGCGCTATGGTGCTGCGGCTGAATCTATGGGGTTAAACTTTACGAATTTCTCTGGATTTACAGGCGAAGCCTAAATATAATAATTTATGACTAAATATAAGAAATGGAAGAATTTAAAATGATTCAAAATGTGATTGTTGGCGGTAACGGTGTTAATCAAGTAACCTTTGCAAACGATAAACCTTTTAGCCTTTTATGTGGGCCTTGTCAGCTTGAAAATCGTGATCATACACTTAAAACAGCCGAAACAATTAACGATATATGTCAAAAATTAGGCATTGGTTTTGTTTATAAGTCTTCTTTTGATAAAGCGAACAGAACGTCTTTAAATAGCACACGTGGTGTCGGTTTAGAAGAAGGGTGTCGCATTTTGAGTGATGTGCGTTCTATGCTTGGTATTCCAGTAGTGACAGATATTCATGAAATTTCTCAGGTTGATGCTGTGGCTGAAGTTGTAGATATTTTACAAATCCCAGCATTTTTGTGTCGTCAAACCGACCTTATTTTAAAAGCAGCTGCCACAGGTAAAACCCTGAACATTAAAAAAGGGCAATTTATGGCACCTTGGGATATGGAAAATGTAGCGGCGAAAGCGGCTTCAACAAATAATAAAAATATTATGCTTTGCGACCGCGGTACTACATTTGGTTATGGTAACTTAGTAAGTGATATGCGTGGTTTACCTATTATGGCTCAAACAGGGTTCCCTGTTATTTTTGATGCGACGCATAGTGTGCAAATGCCAGGTGGTAATGGTTCAACTTCTGGCGGTAAACGCGAATTTGTAGAGCCACTTGCACGTGCCGCTGCGGCTGTGGGTGTGGCTGGTTTCTTCCTTGAAGCGCATGAAGAACCAAGCCGCGCGCCATCTGATGGTCCAAACATGGTACCTTTAGATCAATTAGAAGGTTTATTGCGTAATTTGCAAGCCATCGATAATGTTGCCAAAGAAACAGCATACATGGCGATTAAAAGCGATCAATAATAGATTTAAAATATTTATACGTATTTATATAAAATAGAAAGACTGACTAATGAGCACGATTTTAGATATTCATGCACGCGAAATATTAGATTCACGTGGGAACCCAACGGTAGAAGTTGAAGTGATTACTTCTTCTGGCGCTTTTGGTAGCGCTGCCGTTCCTTCTGGTGCTTCTACAGGTAGCCGCGAAGCAATTGAAAAGCGCGATGGTGATAAAAACCGCTATATGGGTAAGGGTGTTTTAGGCGCTGTAGCTTCTGTTAATGGTGAAATTAAAGAAGCTTTGTATGGTATGGATGTGCGTGATCAGCAAGAAATTGATGCAAAGATGATTTCCTTAGATGGAACTGAAAATAAAGAACGCCTTGGAGCTAACGCTATTTTAGGTGTTTCATTAGCTATAGCAAAAGCTGCGGCTGATCATGAGGGGATGTTCTTTTATGAATACGTGGCTTTGATGGTGGGTGATGAAGAAGCTGAATTGTTGCCAACGCCAATGATGAACGTTATAAATGGTGGAGAACACGCGGATAACTCACTAGATATTCAAGAATTTATGGTTATGCCAATTGGTGCTAAAACATTTAGCGAAGCTTTGCGTATGGGTGCTGAAATTTTCCATAACCTTAAAAAACTTCTAAGCGCTGAAGGCTTGAACACAGCTGTAGGTGATGAAGGCGGCTTTGCGCCAAACTTACCTTCAAATGAAGCTGCGCTTGACTGGCTTGTTAAAGCAACAGAAGCTGCGGGGTATAAGCCTGGTGTTGAAATAGCTTTTGCCCTAGATTCTGCTGCGAGCGAGTTTTTAACCGATGAAGGTTATAAATTTGGTGCGGAAGGGCGTTTACTCACTTCAGAAGATTTAGTATCTTACTATGAAGATTTGTGTGCCAAATACCCTATTATTTCTATTGAAGATGGTATGGGTGAAGATGACCGTGCGGGCTGGAAGTTGTTGACAGAAAAACTGGGTGATAAAATTCAAATCGTTGGCGATGATTTGTTTGTGACCAATAAAGAAATTTTTGCCAGAGGAATTGATGATGAATTGGCGAATTCAATTCTGATTAAAGTGAACCAAATTGGAACGCTAACAGAAACATTAGAAACTATGATGATGGCGAAACAAAACGGTTATAGCTGTGTTATGTCCCACCGTAGTGGGGAAACAGAAGATACAACAATTGCAGATTTAGCGGTTGCGACATCATGTGGGCAAATTAAAACGGGTTCATTGTCACGTAGTGACCGCACGGCTAAATATAATCAGCTGCTGCGTTTAGAAGAAACGTTAGATATATTTGCAAAATTTGCTGGTTGCCTTACAATTAATGCAAATTCATTTAAGTCGTAAGGTGTATTTTTAAATATGAAGTTATTTACAGAATTAAAAAATAGGGCGAATAAACTGTTATTCCCTTTTTTGATTCTGTTAGTGCTTGTTTATACTTATTATCAAATGTTAACAGGTGACCGAGGCTTGATGGTTTGGTACGACTTGAATACACAGGTTGAAGATATAGCGACGCAAAACTTAGCTTTAAGCGAACAGGTAAGCCTGACAGATGTGAAGATTAAACGCTTAAAAGGGGATACTCTAGACCCTGATTATGTGGATGAACAAATACGTAAAAATTTACCGCGTATGCATGAAAATGAAACGGTTATCTTTTTAAAATAATGATATTACTGTTAAAAAAAGCCCCTTTTTAGGGGCTTTTTTTATATGTTTGTTTAGCTGTTATGAAACGGCTTTATTTTATATTTAGTTGTTGCGTGATTATTAAAGTAATCTTTTGTTAAATGCTTTACCTTTTTACTAAGTAATATAAGGGCGATTAGGTTTGGTATAATCATCATTGCTGTGAATACTTCTGATATTGTCCACGCCAGTTCAAGTGTCATAAGGGCTCCCAGTAGTGTGGATATAAGGAAGAGGACTTTATATACTTTAATGGACTTGTCACCTAAAATAAATTCAACACCTTTTTCGCCATAATAGTACCAACCAATAATGGTTGAAAATACAAAGAAGAGAAGTGTGATTGTAATAATAAGTTCACCAAGTTGGTACCCTAAAACTTCATATCCACCTAGGCCAATGCTAAAGGCAGAAGCTGTTAGAGATGCGCCACCGGCTTCGCCACCGCTTAAGCCTGCCATAATGATAATAATACCTGTGAAGCTACATACAATAATGGTGTCTATAAATGTTTGTGTCATAGAAACGAGCGCTTGAGATACGGGATGGTCTGTTTTAGCTGCTGCCGCAACGATTGGCGCGCTCCCCATACCTGATTCGTTAGAGAATACACCGCGTCCTACACCTTTGCTTACAGCATCACCGATAACGCCTCCTGCAAGAGCTGTAATACTTGTAAAGGCATTATCAAATATAAGTTCAAAAACAGTTGGGATAAGGTCTATATTTATGACAAGAATGGTAATACCTGTAATTACATAAATAACGATCATGGTTGGAACAAGTTTAGATGCGACTTCTGCAATACGTTTAATACCGCCTATAACGACAAGGCCTGTTACAACGGCAACGCTAAGACCCGTCAACCAACGGTCAATACCAAAGGTAGACTCCATCACATCGGCCATAGAATTACTTTGTACCATGTTGCCAATACCAAGCGCTGCAATAGCGAGTGAAAGGCTAAAGAATATCGCCAATGGTTTCCATTTTTGACCCAGTCCGTTAACAATATAGTACATTGGACCGCCAGAGTATTCACCATTTGCATGCTTTTCACGGTAGTGAACGCCCAGTACAGCTTCAGCATATTTTGTGGCCATACCAAATAAGCCTGTCACCCACATCCAGAACATAGCGCCTGGCCCGCCAATGGTAACGGCCGTTGCAACACCTGCAATGTTACCAGTTCCGACAGTTGCACTGAGTGCGGTCATAAGCGCTTGGAAATGCGAAATGTCACCGTCACCTTCTATGTCTTTATGTTTTTTATCAAAAAAGGCAAGTTTAATAGCCGTAGTTAACCTTGTGAATTGAATTCCTTTAAGTATGATAGTGAATAGAGCACCGGTAATTAAAAGGGGGAGCAGTAATGGCCAACCCCATAAAAAGGAACTTATTTCTTTGAATATCTCTAAAGTTTTTATTTCTAATTCTGACACTGTTTTTTGCCCCTTATATTTGATTAAGTTGATAATACTAAAAAAATCCCCTGCATAAAGCAAGGGATTGTAAGGTTATTTTTGAGTGAGCGCCTCTTCAAACTCTTGAGAGGTGAGTATCTGATTTAGTATTAAGGGGCTCTCAGGCGACTTTGGTGAGTACATTAAATAAAGTGGTACACCATAGCGATTAAATCTCTTTAATTCAGCGCTAATAGTATCATCTTTTGATGTCCAGTCTGCTTTTAGCATTTTAACGCCGTGTTTTTCAATGAGATCTTTTGTTGAGTTAAGCTCTAAAACAATTTTCTCGTTTACCTTACAGGTAATACACCAGTCAGCTGTAAAGTTTACAAAAACATGACGGTCTTGTGCTAGACCTTCTTGTACGCTTTCAGTAGACCATTTTTCCCACTCTACATGTGTATTTTTTGAGATGTACCATTGGTCGAATGCGTGCACAGTAAAGAAGTAATAAGCAATACCTGATAAGAATATAAGTAGCCCAAACCAACGCTTAATTCTTGAAGCGCTTAGAACATTGAAACGACCGAATATCCATGTTGTAAATGATACGACGAATATAGCAATTAACAGCAGGAACAGCTCTTCAAGAGATGTTTGCTTTGCATAAACCCATGTTAACCATAGTACGGTTGCAAACATTGGGAATGCCAAGAAGTGTTGGAATGTTACTTCCCAAGCACCTGGCTTTGGTAATAATTTTAGTAGCGGTGTAAAGAATGTTATGAGCAAGTATGGAAAGGCTAAGCCTAAGCCAAGAGCTGCAAACGTTGCATAAATAATTTCATCGGGTTGTACAAAAGAAAATGCAATGGCTGTTGCCATAAATGGTGCTGTACAAGGTGTTGCAACGATGGTAATGAGCATGCCGCTAAAGAATGTTGCGATTGTACCATGCCCAGAAACAAGGTTCTGTAAGCGACCGAATGAAGCACCGAAATTAAAGACGCTGGCAAGCTGTAATCCTACAAGCAGCATAATGAGTGCAATACTTGCAACAACAATAGGAGACTGAAGCTGGAAGCCCCACCCAAGTGTTTCGCCATTGGCCTTAAGTGTTATCATAGCAAGGGCTAACAAAGAAAATGTTGCTAAAATACCTGCGGTATAAACAAGCCCATACCACCAGCTAAAGTAACTTTTTGCATGGTGCAGTAAGCTAAGTGCTTTCAGCGCAAGAACGGGTAATACGCAAGGCATAAGGTTTAAAATTAAACCACCTAAAAACGCAAGAAGCAATGTAACTTGAAGTGTACGGCTTGTTTGGATGTCTTGAATGGTAAATAGTTCATCGGATTTTTCGGTTACTTCTAGTGGTGTACTTTGAGTGGGTTCTGTCTTTGTTTGTACCGATGTTTTTGCCGCTTCTGCATTTTTCGTTGGTTCTTCTGCAGGGGTAATTGTTGGTACTGTTTTTGTTTCTTTTATATTCGCATTTTTAGGCTGTTCACTTTTTACAATTGCAGGAGTTGCTTTTACCTGAAGTGCAGAATTTAAGAAAATAGAATTTTTCCCATCTAAGTTTAATATACCATTGATATCTTTAACGTCTTTTTTTGATTGGATGTCTTTTTTAAGTGTCAATGTGTAACCTGAATTTGTTTTTATCCAAGTTTGTTTATAATTGTCTTCAATTATACCTTCTTCATTTGGTATGAATGACGCACTTGCAACGCCTGAATCAAGCCCTTTAATTTCGATAACATAAAAATGGTTTACATTTTTTGCACTTGCAGAAACGTTAGGGTTGGATATAGCTGTAAGGCTTTGCGCTGTCGCGAAAACAGAGGCGTCTACAGAAGGTGTTGTGTCGCTGCCTAGTGTGAATGCGCGTTGAACTGAAATTTCTTCAGGTATGCAAATTTCGTTACATACTAAATATTTTATGTTTGCTGTGACGAATAAAGAAAAATCATTTTTCGCATCAGTATATTCCGCTGCCGTGAAATACAAAACGTTTTTATCAAAGCCATAGTTAATAAGACCTGCAGTATTAAAAGTTTGAGGTGTTTTCGTTTTGAATGGTTCTAATACGTTTACATTCTTGTCAAAAGTTAAGTCAATTTCTGTTTTAAAGCCTGTATCGCCTGGATTTTCCCAATAAATGTGCCAACCTGGCTGAATGTTTAATTCTACACCAATGTTAAAAGGCTTCGTTGTCGAGATGTTTTCATGGTCTGTTATAATGCGTGCACTCACATGCGGTTCTTCTGCACCAGAAGTTGGTGTGAAAAGTATGATGGAAAAAATAACAGCAAGGAAACTTGCGAAAATTGACTTGTTAAACATAATAAGTAGGCTTTCTTTTTATCTTTCTTCTTGGCGCTTTACGTATATCTCATGTAAGATGTTAGTGTGGATAATAACATATAATTTATAGCTATGTCTTATATAGAGTACATGAGCATCTAAAAAATAATAAAAATGACCAAGGGTAAGTAGCCATAATGTCAAAGGATTACAATTCATCTATTGGAAAATATAACAGTGCGGGGTCATTGTTTATTTTTTTACTGGGTATTTCTTTAAGTTTAATTGTTTTTGTCACGGGTATTGAAATGATGTTGGCTGAAAAGCCTGTTTCCCTAAAAGGTGCTTTATATAATTTTAGGGAAGCTAATATTTCATTAGGCGCAGATAAGACAGCTCTTGATACATTTAAACTTAAAATTGACCTTTACAAAGAAGCTGCTTTAGAAAGGTACAGCCTATTTCTTTTACCAATATCTGTTTTGGCTATTATGATGGCTTGGATGGTTGCGCGTAGCCGTCGGGTTATGGTGAAAGAGCTTTTAGATCGTATAGGTCAAAGTAGGCGCGTTTTGACGCAAGAAAGGAAGCGTAAAAAAGACGCGCTGGTTCAACTCGAAAAATCTGAGGATCACCTTTATCATATACATGAGCAGTTAACAGAAGCATTTTTAGTTATTAATAAAGATGAAAGATTTCATCATGCAAACCGTGTCGCTGTACATATTTTAGCAAAGTGGAACCGTACACCTAAATCAGTTCGATATTATTTGGAGCAGCCTGTTGAAACTTTTATTCCAGATTATCACGCTTCAGGTCTTGGATTGTGCGTCAGAGACGCTATTTCTAAAAAACTATCATGGCAAAAAGAATTATTTTTAGAAAAGGCTAATATTTGGTTGCAAGTGCGCGTTTATCCAACTGGCGGTGACTCTGCATATGTTTATATGCGTGATATTAGTAATGAGAAGAAACCAGATCACCTGAAAAAACTCAGTGAAGATATGGTGGGTGCTATCGTTGAAACATCTCCAAATGCGCTCGCTATATTAGATAGACAATGGAACTATATGGTGGTGAGTAAAAAATGGCGCGAAGATTTTCATCTGGATGATGAAGGTTTAATAGGCAAAAGCCACAAGGCCTTGATGCCACGATTGCCTGGTAAATGGCAAGCTGTTGAAGAGCAAATTTTAAACGGTAACACTGTTAAGAGTGAAGCTATGTTGTTTCAACTTAATGGTAAAGATGAGCATGTAGCATGGGAAATATCTCCATGGCGTGTGGGGGATAAAGTACAAGGCTTTATGATGTATGCCTCAATTATTACAGAAGTCTTCCATAATAAGGAAAAATTAGAACAGCAACGTGAACGTGAGCATCAATTAGCTTATCATGACACATTGACAGGCTTGCCGAACAGGCAGCTGTTCTATGACCGTCTAACAATGGGTCTGGCGCATGCTTATCGAAACCTTGGTAAGATCGCACTTCTTTTCTTAGACTTGGATGGATTTAAAGCCATTAACGATACATTGGGGCATGATGTAGGTGATATGTTATTAAAGGAAGTTGCTGTACGCATTAAAAAATGTGTGCGTGATACAGATACTGTTGCACGTATTGGTGGTGACGAATTTACAGTTGTGTTAAATGGTGTTTCATCAGAAGAAGACACAAGGATTGTTGCCGATAAAATTGTAAAATCTATTTGTGAGGTCTTTAAATTAGGGGAACATGACATATATGTTTCAACCAGTATTGGCATTAGTATGTATCCTTTAAACGGGAGCACAAGTGCAGAGCTTATTAAAAAAGCCGATAGCGCTATGTATTTTTCAAAAGAGAGTGGTAAGAATCAGGCTAACTTTTATTCAGAAGATCTTCACGCTAACATGCAAACCTTAGAGGTGCCTGCAAAAGGTAACTCTGATGTAACGCAGCGTGATTTAGAAAGCCATATTCGTACGGCCCTACAAAAAGAAGAAATAGAAACGTTTTTCCAGCCGCAAGTAAATTACAAAACAAAAGAAGTTTTTGGCTTAGAAGCCCTTATGCGATGGAATCATCCTACAGCTGGTGTGTTAGAGCCTCGAGCCTTCTTAACACTCGCAGAAAATTCAGGCATGATTTTACCTATGGGTGAAAAGGTTTTAAATGACATTGCTTTGAAACTGAAAGAGTGGCAAGAAAAATCCAATGAACCTCTAAGTTTTAGTATTAACCTTTCTATGCGTCAGCTTAAAGACATATCTTTACCAAATCGCATGCAAAAAGTATTTTCAAAGCAGGGTGTTGATCTTTCTCATTTGATTGTAGAAATTCCAGAATCTTTGCTGGTTGATATTGACCATGAAATTGAAGTCGCATTGAAGGCGATTAGCCAATTAGGCTGTAAAGTTTATATTGATAATTTTGGCTTAAGTTATACTTCTATGAAACAATTGGAAGGTCTACCGCTTGATGGTATTAAAATTCATAAGAGTTTTGTGCAAAATGCTTTAAATAGTACTGAAGATAAATCTAAAATAAGTGCTATGATAGCCTTAGTGCATAACTTAAATATTAAAGTTATCGCAGAAGGTGTTGAAACTGAGGCGCAGGCTGAGTTTTTAATGGAGCAGGGCTGCAATGATATGCAAGGTTTTGTTATATCTAAGCCTTCTAAACCTAAGAATATTGAGAGCCTGTTAGGGCTATAAATTATATAAAAAAATAATTCAACCTTAATGAAAGATGGAGAGACCCATGTCTAAAACTAAAGTTGCCTTTCATGGTAAAGCGGGAGCTTATGGCGCCATTGCAAGTCATACGCTTTATCCTAATTATGAGCTTATCGAAAGCACGTCATTTCAAGATGTATTTGATAAGGTTGAGCAAGGAGTGGCAAAATTTGGTGTTGTGCCCGTTGAAAACTCAACAGTGGGGCGTGTAACAGATGTTCATAATATTTTAAGATCGACGAACTTACATATCATCCGAGAACATTTTATGCAGATTAACCACTGCTTAAGTGCGCCTAAGGGTGCTACGCTTGAAAGTGTTGAAAACGTTTATTCGCACCCGCAGGCGTTGGCTCAATGTGAACAATCATTAAAAAATCATGGCTTTTGTGTTAATGCAACCTCAGATACGGCTGGTGCTGCTAAGTTTGTTGCAGATGAGGGGGTTTTAACGAAGGCCTCTCTATCTTCAGAGTATGCTGCTGAAAAATATAATTTAGAAATCTTAGTTAAAAATTTTCAGGATTCAGAACAAAATACAACGCGCTTTTTAGTTGTGAGTAAAGAAGCTCTTAGCCATAGTTATGATCAAGGTATGTATATTACAACGCTTTTGTTTAAAATTAAAAACAGACCAGCCTCTTTGTATAAAGTGTTAGGTGCCTTTGCTACAAATGATGTGAATTTGGTTAAGATTGAAAGTTATTTATGTGACGGTAATTTGAAGTCAGCAGAATTTAGTGTCGATATTGAAGGACATTTAGATGAAAAACGTATGAAGAATGCAATGAGAGAGTTAAGATTTTTTACGACGTCGGTTAAAGTTATTGGATGTTATCCTGCGCATAAGTTTAGAAAAAACATGTAGTTGTTATGTTTGTTTTGCAACATAGCTTCTTTTAGATCTATGCAAATAATAAAAAAATATACTTTGAGGTTGCAAAGTAACGTATACAAAATTACAATATGATCTGTTACTTCTAAATCTATGACATTTAGACGAAATTATTAAAACAAAGGAATATTGTGGAATGAGCTTGTTTGAGAAAATTAAATTACCAAAAGCATTGATGAACGCAACGGGCACTAAAATGGAATTTAGTATCGGTGATAAAGGTGATTTTGAGCAAGTTTATAGCAAAAAAGATTCCCTGCTGAATGAAATGCCATCTGTAAAAGAACAAGGCACAGGTGATTCAAATTCAAACGTTGCACGCATGATGTAAGGTAAAATTTGGTAATGTATTAAGGCGCTTTAGGCGCCTTTTTTTTTGCCCTAAAACCACAGTGCATATGTGCATCTTTTTAAAATTGAGGTGAAATATTCACATATTTAATATGTTTATGTTAAAGTAGAGAAAGTTAAATAATTTACGAAAGAATAAAAGCAATGACTTTTAACCCGATGGCAAACTTAGTCCCAATGGTTGTAGAACAAACAGCGCGAGGTGAGCGCTCTTACGACATTTTTTCACGTTTACTTAAAGAGCGTGTTATATTTTTAAATGGTCAGGTAGAAGACAATATGGCCAACCTTATTGTTGCACAGCTTTTATTTCTTGAGTCAGAAGACCCAAATTCAGATATTTCTATTTACATTAACAGTCCTGGCGGTTCCGTAACGGCAGGTATGGCTATTTACGACACTATGAAATATATTCGCCCTAATATCGCAACTATTTGTATGGGGCAGGCTTGTTCTATGGGGGCATTTTTATTAAGTGCGGGTACTAAAGGTAAACGTTATGCTTTAGAAAATGCACGTGTGATGATTCACCAACCTTTAGGCGGTTACCAAGGTCAAGCATCAGATATTGAAATTCATGCCAGAGAGATTTTAGAATTGCGTGACCGTTTGAATAAAATTCTTTCAGAAAACACGGGTAAAAATATTAAAGATATTGCAAAAGACACTGACCGCGATAACTTTATGACAGCAGATGATGCTAAAAAATATGGCTTGGTGGATGAAGTATTGAGTGAAAGACCTTTATCAGAAGACACTGAATAGTATATAAATCAGTGATATAAATAAAAAAGCATCTTTATGGATGCTTTTTTATTTATTAATTATAAAAAAATATTTTATTTGTATACCGTTTGGTGTTATACTTAATTTAATTATAAATAAATTATCTTATTTTACTTTTACGTTAACGAATTTTTTAAATTCATTAAATCCCTTACGAATTTAGGCACATTCTGTGCCGTCTTTCTATTATACCTTTGGAGGTATTGTTATGATGAATAACGCATTTTGGTATCAAGGTGTTCCAACTCAAGGTCAGTTAACAAGCCGTATGGACTCATTGGGTTATGGCCCCCAATTGGCTGTTGTGCCAACCGTTATTGAAGAAACTAAAAATGGTCGTACAAGCATGGATATTTATTCGCGCTTGTTAAAAACACGTACTATTTTATTTTCTGGCCAAGTGAACGATCAAATTTGTGAGCTTATTGTAGCGCAAATGTTATTTTTAGAATCTGAAAATCCTACTAAGGATATAGATTTACATATTAACAGTGGCGGCGGTAGTATTGTTGCTGGTATGACGGTTTACGATACCATGCAGTATATTAAACCAGATGTTAGAACTGTTGCTTATGGTATGGTTGCAAGTATGGGTTCATTTCTTTCTTGTGCAGGTGCTGAAGGCAAGCGTCTTGCTTTACCAAACACAGAAGTTATGATACATCAGCCGTTAGGCGGATTTCAAGGTCAGGCTTCTGACATTGCAATTCATGCAGAAAATATACAAAAAATCAAAAGTCGTATGACGCGTATGCTCGCATACCATTCAGGCCAAAATTTGGATCAGATGGTTAAAGATTGTGATCGCGATAATTACATGACAGCCTATGAAGCCTTGAACTATGGTAAAAAAGGTCTAATAGATGGCATTGTATTTAAGAACGGTGCTGCTGCATTAAAACGCGGCGATGCATTCTTGGAGTCTTACTATGGTGCTGAAAATGTTGACTTTTCATTAGATGGTCTTGTTAAAACTGTAGAAAAAAAGGACGATACTACAAAGTAAAGTCTCAATAGCGAAAAAAAACCTGCCCTTGTGGCAGGTTTTTTTTGTTGTTAAAATAAAGCACGCTATGGTGCTGTGTTGCCTTCTACCGTTGACATTATAAGTTTTTATACGGCATGATAGATAAGTGATTCAAAGAAATATAAAGGTTTAAAATTATGTTAATGACAACAACGCCCTTTGTTGAAGGTTACCGTATTCGACGTTATGGTCCATTGGTGGCTTCTGAAGCTGTGATGGGTACAAACTTGTTTAAAGATTATTTTGCTAAAATTCGTGACGTTGTCGGTGGGCGTAGTGGCGCTTTCCAAAGCTCTTTGGCGGATGCGCGTGAGTCTATTATGCTTGAAGTTCAAGAGCAGGCTAAAAAGTCTGACTGTAACGCTATTATTGGTATTGACCTTGACTATGGTGAGGTGTCTGGTAAGGACCGTACCATGCTGGTTGTTGCTATTACAGGTACTGCAGTATATATTGAGCCAATCGCTTAATTGCAAGCCATTTCAAAGACCTATTTAGAATAAAAATGCAAGCGTATACATTTTGTGCTTGCATTTCTCTTTTTAATTATGTATACATATCCCCATCATATTGGTACGTATCTTTCAAAAGAGCGTAACCATTCTAAACAAAGGCTTTTAAGCCTATTATCCCAAATATATTAATACTTAACACATATTGCTGTGCATTGCTGTGCCGTGATACTTAGGAGATATTTTATGCAAGACTATAAATTTGATGATGTTAAACATGCGCTTATCTGGGCAACAGAAGTTTTACGTGGTAAAAGCTTCCCCCGAATTAGTAATATTTATATTAAAGAAACACCTTCACTAAACGATGATGTAAAACAACGTGCCTGGTCGGGTTGGCGTGAAAACTTACCGGTAGATGAGGAAGAATCTGTATTATTAGCGATGAAGGTTTATCGCAATGTGAAGGACTTAAGCATAGAAGATCAAGAGCTTGTCTTAATGAAGTATTGGGGGGACTATTATGATAAAAACTATTTGAAGGGTGCTTTGCAAATAAAGGAAGTGATGCGTCAGCGTGGAAAACATATTCGATTAAATTATCGTTTTAGCTTGCGACAGATTGGAACGATAAAAGATATCCATTTTAGAAAGATTCATAAAAGTCTAAAGCGAATTGAACAGGAATTAGAGACGAAAATGGTCGCAAAGGAGATGGTGTATCCACCTGTTGATGCAAGCAAGGAACAGCCACTGATTTCCAAAAATCGTTACACGGATTGGTCTGTAGGAGAATGTAGGAACAGCTAAATTGACTTTAGGAACAACTTGTACCATAATACTTCTAGAGTGAGGGTAAGAGTAACCACGGCGCAAGTCACAACTTAAACCTTTAGTCTAAAAAATTATATAACTGTTTAAAACGACTTATAGCTCGCCCCTGTGGCGGGCTTTTTTTATATCATTGGTGGGAGGTGAATATGAATGCACGTACAAAGACAGGTGCTATGATGAATACGCAAATTAAAAATGCGCTTATAGATGTTTTATCCAACCCTGAACATGAAGGTGAAACGCAAAAAGAAATAGCAAAGTTAATAGGGGTAACACCCAAGACTGTTCAAAATTATCTAACGATTGATGTTTGGCAAGAAATTCATCAGCGTCGATTGAAAGTGATTAACAATTCATTAGAACTGGTAGACAGAGCTGTTTTTGCAAAGGCTATTAAAGGTGATATGACTGCAGCTAAATTGCTTTATACACGCTGGGATGAAGCAAGGCAAAAAAATGATATGGAAAAAGGCTTAATTACTGAAAATAATGAAGATGATATAGCTGAAATAGAACGTTTGCAAAAAGATATACAGGAGCTAGAAAATGACGACTGTAAAGAACCTTAGAAAACGTAAAATCCAACTATTAAAAAAGCGGCTTCAAAAAATTCAAGAAAGTTATAATTACTATAAACCGCACGCAAAACAAAAAGCCTTTCACAAAGCAGGAAAAAAGCATAAAGAGCGATTGTTTTTAGCAGGCAACCGTTGTGGAAAAACTTATTGCGGTGCCATGGAAATGGCAATGCATTTAACGGGTCTGTATCCTGATTGGTGGCAGGGGTTGAGATTTGATTTTCCAATTAAGGCTTGGGCTGCATCTAACACGGCAGAAAGCACACGTGATATTTTGCAGCGTGCCTATTTAGGTTCTAGTTTTGATGCAAGCTTAGGCTCAATACCTTTGCATTTAGTAGAAAAGATGACAAAAAAACGCGGTGTAACAGATGCTGTTGATACGCTTTATATTAAGCATAAAAGCGGGGGAGTGTCTTTGCTTGGATTTAAGTCTTATGACCAAGGCAGAGAAAAATTTCAAGGGACTTCACGTCATTTTATTCACTTAGATGAAGAGCCTGAAATGCGGCTTTATGAAGAATGTTTAATGCGAACTTTGGATGTTGAAGGTAGCTTAATATTAACCATGACACCTTTAAAAGGCATGACCGATATTTGTCAACATTACTTACAGCAAGAAGTTAAAGAGACTACTTTTGTTACAACCGCAACTTGGGACGATGCCTTTCATTTAAATGATAGCGAAAAAGAAAAACTGCGCAAAACTTTACGTCCGCATGAATTAGAAGCGCGTGAAAAAGGTGTTCCATCTTTAGGGGCTGGTAAGGTTTTTCCTATAAAGGAAAGTGATATATTGGTTGAACCTTTTGCAATACCTAGCCACTTTAGTCGATGTTTTGGTATGGACTTTGGCTGGACGAATCCTACCGCTATTGTTTGGGGTGCAAAAGACCTTTCTACAGGCATTTTATATATTTATGAAGCCTATACAGCGAGTGAATGTACACCAGCACAGCATGCTAAAGTGATTAAAGAAAAAGGCGTTAAGGGTGTGTGCGATCCAGCTGGTTTAGGTGGAAGTCAAAGTGATGGTGTAAACTTGATACAACAATATTTAGAACATGGTGTAAGTTTAACAACAGCCGATAATAACGTGGAAGCTGGCTTAATGCAGGTATTGGATGCTATGCGTACAGGCAAGCTTAAAGTGTTTAACCATTTAGAAAGTTGGTTGCACGAATTTAGGCTTTATAGGCGTAAAGAAGACGGTAAAATTGTTAAACGCTATGACCACTTGATGGATGCAACACGTTATCTAGTTGTTTCGGGTATTTTTTCAACTGGTTATGAAAAGCGTGTTAAACGTGCACAAACGGATTGGAAGACAATTTAATTAAAAGAAAGAAATGATGCATTATGGTGTGGGTAAAAGAATGTGAAAAAGTTTATAAAAAAGCCGGTTTTAAAAAGCCGGTTTTTTTATGCGATAACATGCAAAAGAAACGATTCTTTGTTGATGTACCTAAAGGTGTTCAGGTCGAAATCCAATATAGCTATGACACGCCTAAAGTAAAAACTTTTCGTGCTGAAAAAATTCAGTGGCACAGTTATGAAGCTGGTTTATTAGAAAGTGATTTTGCCTTTGAAATGATTGGCATAACAGCGCTGCGGTTACATATTTTAACAGGTAATTTACCAGAAGATTTTACGCCCGTTAAGTTAGAGATATATGAAAAAAGTGAAATGAAAGAAGCATGATGGAAGATAAAAATTTACAAAAAATTAAGAAGTTTTATGAAGATGCTAAGCTTTCAGGTTCTTATCAAAAATGGCTGAAGGAATCGAAAGAGTCGTGGGCGTTTTATGACGGTGAACAATGGAGCGAAGATGAAATTGCACGTCTAAGCGAAAATGGTCAACCTGCTATTGTGATTAACAAGTTAGCAAGTAAAATTGATAATATAGCGGGCAGTGAAATTTCTGGTCGTACACGCATTTTATATCGCTCGCGTAGTGGTGACAAACGTGAAGAAGAAACCGCACGCGTTTTAAGCGATCTTGCTTTGTATGTTTCTGAACAAAACGAACAAGGAATGGAGCTTTCTAATGTCTTTAAAGAAGGGCTGATAGCCGGTATTTCTTGGATTGATGTGGGGGTGGAAGAAAATACAGAAGGCATGTCTTTATTTAACAGATATGAAGATGCAAGCCATGTTGTTTGGGACCCAAAATTTAGACGCGCCGACTACAGTGATGCACGTTTTGTTTGTCGTGAACGTTGGCTTGATTCTGAGACCTTGATGCAAATGTTCCCAAACGCATATCAAGATGTTCTTGGACAAAAAAAACAAAATGACAAAGCTTTTTCTGGGTCGTTTTTAGCAGCGCCTAATAAGCAAACTATTTCTTATTTAAATGATACAGATGATACTTTTTTAGTTGTCGAAGTACAGTTTAAGAAAACAGAAAAAAGCTATAAAGTAACAACACCGAGAGGCGAAATCTTTCAAACATTCAATAAAGAAATTGCATTTGCTAATTTAGAAAATAAAGTTGAAAGTTTATTCGCCACTCGTGTTTATATCGGATATTTCTCAGGGGATACGCTGCTTGATATTCGTTCAATGCCATACAACTTTAATAACTTTACATTGATACCTTATATTTATAAACGTGATAAAAAAGATGGGCGTCCTTATGGGCTTTTACGAAGTGCCATTGACCCTCAACGTGAGCTCAATAAGCGCCGTTCTAAAGCAATGCATTTGCTGAATACGGCGCAGGTTATTGCTGATATTGACGCGGTAGATGACCCTAACATTCTAGCCCGTGAAGCTGCAAGACCAGACGGGGTGATTTTAAAACGTCCCGGTAAAGACTTGCGTATTATCCGTAATAGCGACTTAGCTGCAAGCCAGGTTGCTGTGATGGATCAGGCTTCACGTGATATTCAAGAAGTTGTGGGGCTGTTTGATGAATCTATTGGTAAGCACAGTAATGCAACTTCAGGCATTGCTATACATCAACGCCAACAGGCAAGTGCGCTCAATCAAATGTTCGCATTCGATGCATTAAGGCGTACAAAAAAGGCTCTGGGTAAGGCTGTTCTTTCTATGATACGTCAATTTTTTACTAATCAAATGGTGATCAATATTACGGACGACTTAGGTGCCGCCATGGCTGTGCATTTAAATGTGCCAGTGATGGATGAAAATGGAACTGTCATCTTAAACGAAAATGGTGAACCGCTAAAACACAATGATGTTTCTTTGGGTGTGTTTGACATTTTGGTGGAGGAAGTACGTGATGTAAATAGTAGCCGCGAACTGGAACTTGAGCAGCTGAATATGTTGATGCAAGCTGGTGTGCCTATTTCTCCTAAGTTAATGGTTGATGCCACAAATCTTAAAAATAAGGAAGAAATTTTACGATCTTTAACACCAGAAAAAACAGAAAATATATAGTCAATTGATAAAGGTAATATGATGGAAAAATTAAAAAACGAAGAACTTTTATTTCCAGTAGATAAAAGCAAAGCAGATAGCCTAAAACAGCTATCAGAAAAATTACAGGGCATGTCTTCATCGCCATTTGTGGCTGAAGAAAAGGAAGAGACAATTTCGGATGATTTTGATATGGAACCTGCTTTGATGGAAAAAATCAAGGCAAGTGAAAATGAAATGCGTGATTTGTTGAAGTCTATGGGGCAGGATTATGATGCACTTATTAAAATGGATGGTAAGTCTGTTTATGCGCGTGCCGTTGCTGCAAATCCAGCCATTTTAGACTTTGTAAAATCTTCTGCTAACCCTGTTTTAGAAGCTGTAAAAATCGCTATGGGCTTTAAGCCTTACGCTGATTTTATGGAGAAGTATGGCAGCGAACCAAGTGAGATAATTGAGAATGTTCGTAAAGAAATTGATGGAGAAAATATGAAGGAAAAAAAGCAAAAAATATCAGGAAAATCTGACTATGAGCAGGCCTTAAATCGTCCATCATTTTCACATGCTACAAAAAGCATAAAAGAAGAAAAATCAGATAAGGTTAAAACCTTGGAAGATATTTTTAAAAGATAAATCCATGAAAGGATAATAAATTATGGTAGCTACAATTCAAACAACACATGGTGTTTCGGCTGAAAAATGGTCTTCGGAAGTATTTTCCGAATACTTAGGTCAAAACCCATTCTTTAACTTCATGGGTGCTGGTTCAAACTCTATCGTACAAGTTAAAGAAGAGCTTACAAAGTCATCTGGTGATGCGATTACTGTGCAACTGCGCTCAAAACTTACAGGGGCAGGTGTGACAGGTGAAACAGCATTAAAAGGTAATGAAGAAGATCTTATTTTCTACGACCAAAAATTAACAGTAGACACGATTCGTCACGCTGTTATTTTACGTGGTGAAATGAGCGAAAAACGCGTGGCATTTGATTTGCGTAACCAAGCCAAAGAAGCTTTGGTTGATTGGGCTTCAGACAAAATGCGCGCTGATATTATTACAGCTCTCACAGACACAAGTGTTGGGCGTGATCAAACACGTTATCTATATGGTGCAACGGATGCAAACTACAATGCAGCTCATGCAACTGCACTTTCTGCGGTTGATTCTGTGAACGATAAACTGACGACTGACCTTATTTCACGCGCTAAGCGCAAAGCAATGTTAGATGGTACACGTAAAGTGCGCCCATTTGTTTTAAAGCAAGGCAATAAAGTTGAAGAAGTTTACGTTTTGTTTGCGCATTCCTACGCAATTCGTGACCTACTTAAAGACCAAGCGTTTAAAGATGTGAACGTACATATCCCAACCAACTTTGGTGATAGTGTGCTTGTTCATGGTCAGCGTTACAAAGGTATGTGGGACGGTGTTATGATTTTTGAATGTTCAGAAATGCCTATCCTTGCAGGTGCTGGTGATACAGCTATTGATGTGGCACACAATATTTTGTGTGGCGCACAGTCAGCTGCGATTGCTTGGGGTAAAAAAACCAACTACAAAGAAGACAGCGACGATTACGGTCATGAAAATGGCTTTGCTATCGACGAAATTAGAGGTATTGAAAAACTTGTCTTCAATGGTGTTGACCACGGCCTTGTAAACGTATTTACAGCTGCAGAAACAGACTAAATATACGTTACAAACGCTAAATAAAAAGAACGGGCAGCTTTGGCTGTCCGTTTATTTATGGAGATATAAATATGAACGTAAATGAAATACGTGACAGAATATTGGAAATTAGCCATGACGAAGTGGCGCCAGATACTAATTTAAAAATTAAAAGTTTAAACTGGTTAAACAGCGCTTATCACGAAATTATTGGTGTGTGTATGCCTTTCCTTGAAAGATACATTGAAGCTATTCACTCGGTTGATATTATGAATGGTGTAGGTACATTACCAACAAATACATTCCGTGTTTTAACGGTTGTAGATAAAAATAATGGTTACGAGTTAACTTTAAAAACACGCTCTGAAATTATTAAACAAGATGCGTCGCTTAATAACACTGGTGCTGCAACGTATTACTGGGTTGATGGGAATGATATTCACACATACCCACTCAATAATACTTCGGTGAATGTTTCATACCTTAAGCATGTAGAAGATCTTTTAGACGGTGGAACAGAGTTAGACATTTTAATTCCAAAACAGTTTCATCATGGACTTGTTTGGGGGGGGCTTGTTTGGTCGTCTGTTTTTGAACGCGGGTTTAGCTCTCAAGGAGACCTTAAAATGTTTCAGGAGAAGTGGGAGGATGTTAAAAGAGAAGTTAAACTTTCACTCTCTTCACAGTCTTCTAGTAATTTAAAAGTTAAGTCGTTTGATTTAGTTTAGTGTCTTCTTGTTTATCTTGTGCTTTTGAAAAATTGGTTGATTCATCAGCTTCTTCAATGATTTGCATGTAAATATCGGCAAATGCTTCTGTGGACATAAGATCTTCCACAGCGAGTTGGCGATATTGCTTTTTAAATTCAGGTAGCAAGTATAAATGTGAGCATAACTTTCCTTGAATAAAATTATGAATTTTGTGCTCATATTTTTTAAAAGATGAGCATGAACCTATGCCGATACAGTTTTTGATATCTAGACCATTATGGTCTGCACGAACAGCTAAATAGATGCCACCCCATTCTGGCATTTCTTTGTAGTTGGCTTCCACCACGCTAAACATATATTCACGTTTTTTACCCTTAAGAATAATTACAGGCATCAGCACAACTCCTTTTTCATTTACATGTTTATTATGAGTAAAAATGATGCGTAGTAAAAGGGTTGTAATTTTGAAAAAAAACGTGTGCGGTATTAACCGTATGAAACTAAAAGCTTAATTTGATTTAAAGAATTTTTGATTAGAATAGAAAGAAGGAAATATGAAACGTAATTTATCACACATATTCATTCCGTTCCCACAACGTTTAATGTCGACCAATCGCACGCCAGTGCAAATGGGGCTTGACTTTGCCCGTGAACTTAAAAATATGTATGCGCAACAAGGAGGGGCTGGCTATAAACGAAATGGTGTGATTGAACAGGGTAGTTCTATTGCTGGTGAGTCTATTATAACGCTTATGCATTACGTACCTGTAGCTGGCGATATTCAACTTATTGCAGCAACGGATATGGGGAACCTATATCACTTTCAGTCTGACGGTAGTTGGCTTGAGGTTTACACAGGATTAGATGTGGCGGGTAAAGTGCGTTGGGCGCATTATGCAGGGCGGCTTATTATCTGTAATGGCATTGACAAGGTGATGTCTTGGGATGGTTCGAGTATTTCAATTATTCATGAATGGGTATCAGAAACAGGCGCTTCCTTAACCTACGTTGATGCTTCAACATTTACTGTTGAATCGAATTCAGAGCTATATCCTGTAGGGAAAGAATTAAAGATTAGCTTAGGTGCAGGTTCTTTTGAAGAGGTCACCGTACAAAGTACGTCACAGGCAGGTAATGTAACAACGGTTATGCTGAATGAAAGCGTAGTTACAGCGTTACTAGATGGTGTGGAATTTAAAGAATATCCACCGACATTTAATTATGTTTATGCTGCGCATGACAGGCTGTGGGGTATGGGCGAGGGCGCATTGAAGGCAAACAGCTTTTCCAATAGTACAGACAGAACGTTTGTGTTTTACACAAACTCTTCTGGCGATGAAATGGACTGGCGCGATGAAAGTGGCGCGCTGCAATATATTAACATAGCTGATAAAATGCCTGTGTCTGATGAAGTAATTGCCATGGCTGTTAAAGATGGTTTAAGCATTTTCTTTGGCCGTAATTATATTCAAATTTGGTCTGGGTATGACCCGTCTGAAAGTGGGGATATGTCGTGGAATAAAACGATTCCACTTGGGCTTGTTCACGGTAATTTAATTGCAGAAATGCCTAACGATGTCGCATTTTTTACAAAATTTGGCGTACGCACACTTACACGCGTTTTACAAACAGAGCAGTTGGATATTGCAGACCTTGGCTCGGAAGTAGATAGTTCTATTTTTAAAGCTTTACAAGCCTTAACACTGAATGATGAAAGTTACAGAAAAGCACAGTCTTTTAGGCATGATAATCAGGGGTGGTTTGCGTTTAAACCATCTGCAGAAACTTTTGTTTTTCAACTGAGTGGGACATCGACAGGCTGGTGTACTTTTGACGGTGCTTTTTCAGATATGACAGCATCAATTAACACACCAGATGGCCGTTTATATATTGCCATTGGCGGGCAACTATATTTGTATGATGAGTCAACTTTTTCGGATGCAGGGACGCCTATACAAACTAAATGGTGGACACCTTGGCTTCAGGCAAATACTGGTGGAAAACGTTGGGCAAATAAATATATTGAGGTTGTAACGGATCAAGGTAATCCGCTTACTATTTCAGCAAAGAGATTCAAAAGTTACAACAACTCTAGTTATGTTGAAAGCAATGTAACTGTTCATAAAACAGAAGACTATTGGGATGAATCGGAATGGGATTCAGCGTTTTGGGACTATGGTTCTTCAGCGCCAGAGCATGTACGTGACCACTTTATTGCAGACGTACTTTCTTATTCTGTTGAAACCAATTCAACAGATGGGCCTCTTACAGTTTACGGATTAAAATTATTTGGGATACAAGAAAAATGACATTAAAATATCAACGCCCGTTAGGGGCGCACGCTGGGCAAAGTTCTCTAAGCAATCGAGATAAATACCAAGAGGACGGTGCAGCTCAGCCTAAAGTTTCTATTTCTAGTTCGAAAATGGATGGCGACTTTAACTATATTATTGATGCGCTCAATGAAATTGATACAGCTTCAGGAACAAAACCCACTATTAAAGAACGACTTTCAGTTTCATTGAATGATGATGGTTCGCTTAAAGCTTCGGCTTCAAGTGTTATGGATGACTGGATTGCACATGATGTTACTGGTTTAAGTCGTGTTGATAATTCGACTGTGATGATTGACGGTGATCATGTGAATATATATCCGTCAACACGCCGAGTTAAATTGTTGCAAGACGCGGCTTATTTATATGCAAGTGTTGAAGCTGCTTCATATTCCACAGGGCAAACCACATTAACTTTTATTGATGTGGTTGATGCACAGGGTGATGTGGCAGTTATAACAACTGATGTTTCTGCTTTGTCTTATAGCCCTATTATGCCAGGTGCCATTGGTAACGCTATAGGAAGGTTTAATGACCTTTATGTAAGTGCGTTAAATGTTAAAAGTGAAGGTAGTGTTGTAGTATTAAACGATACAGGTGCGAGCGGTAAAATTTATGGATTACGATCATCTGCTGGGAATTTTGAAGTTGTTGAAAATACAGGCACAGAACTCGCCCCTATTTGGGTAAGCAGGTTTTTAGTTAACAATGCAGGTTTTGAAGTGGCGGACGAAAGTATTACAACTGCAAAATTAACTGAAAATGCTGTGACAAGTCCTAAACTTTCAGCAACAGGTGTAACAGCAGGTACTTATAATTTAGCAACAGTTACCGTTGATGGTAAAGGTCGTATAACATCAGCAAGTGAAGGCAGTGTCCCTGTTGTGGGTGATGCTTCAACGGCGGTAAAGGGTATTGTAGAACTTGCTACAGGTGCTGAAGTTCAAACGGGGACAGACATAGTGCGTGTGCCAACTGTTGAAAGCCTTCACAGTCATCAAGGCATTGCAAAGGCTTGGCTGCGTATTAACGGTGACCCTGTTACAGTTTGGGATAGTTTTAATGTTTCATCTGTTGTTGACTTAGGTGTCGGTAGTTATCGTGTGAACTTAAGCATAACAATGGGTAATACAAATTATCTTGTTGTTTCATCTTCATGTAATGGTTCTAGCATTGCTGGTAGCCCTGGCGCTTATAATTATAACCCTACATGGTTTGACATTGTGAATGAACGACCAGGCTCTGGAAATCAAGACCATGCTTGGATATCAATTGCAGTATTAGGAGATATATAATGAATAAAAGAATTGTATTTAAAACATTGGATGGCGGATGTGGCGTTATTATTCCTACAGCTAAAGCTTTACTAAAAATGACTATAGAACAAATTGCATATAAAGATGTGCCCGAGGGTTTGGATTGGCGCATTGTTGATATAGATTCAATTCCTAGCGACCGTACATTTAGAGCTGCTTGGACAGACGCGTTACCAACTGTAACTGTAGATGTTGATATGCCAAAGGCGCGTGCTATACATATGGTTAATTTACGTAAAATACGTAATGAGAAGCTGAAGGCTCTTGATGTGGAACAGTTAAAAGGTAATGACGTAACTGCACAAAAACAGGCTTTGCGTGATATGCCTGATAATGTGAATTTAACAGTTATTGATACGCCAGAAGAACTTAAAAATTATAAGCCTGAAATATTGCTTTAAAGGAAAATTTTATGCAGCTTAGAGCTTTAAAATGCGTTGAATATGTTGACTTGTATACCTTGATGCGCAAAGAAGATTTTCCTGATACACCTATGTCGTTTGATGAAGCAAAGCAAAGTTTTGACAATTGCATTTGTTACGGAAAATTTTCAGAAAAAGGGCAGCTACAAGCTGCCTTTATTTTTGGAGACATTACACTTGAGAGTGCATTTGTTGACATTGTTTGCTGTCATTGTTTACGCGGAAAATGGGCAACGAAAAAAACAATGAAATGGCTTATTCTTACAGCTTTTAAATATCTAGATCTTGACTATGTGTGGATAAATCCCAGACGCCCTGAGTCGGTTAATTTAGCGACTAAAATAGGGTTTGAATATGTTTATGGTTTAGATGAGTCTTGCGCTGTTACGATGGTTCTTGCCAAGAATAAAGCATTAAAAAAATATTTTAAATAAAGAAAAAGGGGATTCAAATGGGATCAGTTTTTACACCAAAGGTTTCATCGCCGCCGCCACCACCACCACCGCCAGCACCAAGTTCATATAGAGATGAAATTGGTGGCACAGAACAAGTTGCGGTTAAAAATGCAGACGGTACTTATACTTATATTACGCAAAAAATTCCATTAACGCCGGAAGAACAGGCGGTTGAAGATGAGTATAATGCGATTATGAAAGATGCCTTATCTGAAATTCAGAAATTGTCATCAAGTGATTATAGTTCGAGCGAAGAAACTAAGAAAGTGTTAAACGCTTGGGAAGCCGAAAAAACAAAGTTTGTTGATAATAGTTTTGATGAGCGTGCTGAGGTTGAAAATAAAATTTTAGCAAGGCGCGGGCTTGCCTCGTCTTCTGCGGGTGAAGCGGCTATGCGCCGTCGTATTTCAGATAAAAGCGAGTCACTTGAAGAGGTGAAGCGTGAAAAGGATATGATAGGGAGTGATATACGTAATGACAAACTTTCATTGCAACAAAACCTGTATAATATTGCTGCCAGTCGTAACGATATAGAAGGGGCTAGAACCTTGAGTTCAGCTGCCAGTGGTATGGGTATGGTTTCCTCTATCAATGCAGGTAACCAAGCTTCTATTGCCGACTATTATAATCGACAACTAACTTCTCACAATAGCCGTATCCAAAATACGTCCCCTACAATGTTTGGGCAAGTTGTGAATGGCGTTATTGGTTCACCTTTAACAGCTGGGTTTAGTTTGTTTAAATAACGAAAGGGATATAATTATGCAAAACTTAAATAAATGGGTTGAAAATGAATATAACCCATGGAAAAAAGCAATGTTAGAATTTAACGATAAAGGGCATGATGTGAAGTCTATTGTTCAACGTAATGCTGCAGAACTTAAATATATCATTGCACTTTTATTAGAAAAAAGAGAAGCGCAAGCTGTGAAAATTTGGAATGAGCTTGAGCTTAATCCTGTATTGCAAACATTAGAGCTTAACACACCTAAAGATGAACTTGTGATGGTTCAGGCAACAGGTGAAAAGGAAACTCTTTCCATTAGTGTATTGTTAGATGAGCTTCAAGCCATGTTGGATGTATAATATTATATAGCTTGGTCTAGAAGGCGGTCTTTAATGTCTTCTGCAAGTTTTTTGTCAGCATCTTCATCGTCTTTTTCGGTGATGATGATGTCTGCCATTAAACGGCGCCATTCATCTTCTGATGCTTGAGGGAAAATTCTCTTGTCTAAGTAAATTTCCCAAAAAACAGCAATTTCGTTTGAAATGCGTGGGTCAATAATCGTCTGGCGCTGGTATCCAAGAATGGCAGTATCGTGCAATGAAACGATTGTTTGCTTTCTTGTGTGATATGCAAGGTCACCTTTATAGCTTCGCCCTAAAACAGGCGCAAGCGTACCGTAAAGGTCTTCTTCATTATTTACGAGACCGGACGCGCAACGTACATCGGTTGGTGTGATGTAACCAAAGCGGGTGATGTTTTCTGATGTAGCTGGTGGGAAGTCGAATAAGATTTCCTCACCCTCACGTGTTAGGACAATATTGTACTTATGAGGTTGAACCTCTTGCTTTGAAATGTATATTTCATCGTCGTTATAATCATCGTAAAAATCACTCATGACACAGAATTTATCCTTAATCCGCCGTGCGGACAAGTATTTTAACGGATTTATAATAAATAAAAGGTAATAGGGTTGCGAAGGGGACACAATGCAAGATCTAGATAAAATTATCAAACTAGAACTAAAAGATATTAGAAATGACATTAGAGATTTAAAACAAGAAATTACAAAATATAAAGGCTTTGTAGGTGGTGTTTTATGGACGGGAGCTGCCCTTTTGGCGGCATTTCAGCTTGTTTATAAATGGATAAGTGGGCCGCATCTATGAGAAGAATCACAAAACATATTATACATTGCTCTGATAGTGAGCACGGTGATGTAGAAGAGGTTAGAGCTTGGCATTTAGCAAGAGGGTTTCGTGATGTTGGTTACCACTTTATAATTAAACGCAGTGGCGTGGTTGAAGTTGGCAGGATGATGGATGAAGTGGGGGCACATTGCAAAGGTTATAATGCAGAAAGTATAGGGACGTGCTTGATAGGTATCGATTCGTTCACGATTCAGCAATTCAATGCGCTAAGGAAATTAAATGCAACGATGGTTAGGTTATTCCCTGGGGTGAAGACATACGAACATAATGTATTTAATTCATCTAAAACCTGCCCCAATTTTAATGTTAAGAAAGTTTTAATGAAATGATTGAAGCGGCACTACCATTGCTTTCATCTTTGATGCGACATTTTATGGATAAAAAAGACGATATTGCTAAGAAAGCAGGCGTGTCCAATGATGTTGTAGGTGCGGTTACGGAGGCAATGTCTGAATTTTTATCTAAAGATGAGCGTGCTATGCAGTTAACTATGGAGCATATAGATAAAGCTAGAGCTTATGATATGACTACATTTGATGCGGGGGATAAATTTTCAAATCGACTGCGTTCTACAGTAAGGCCGATTTGTACATTTGTGGCGATGGGCTGGTATGTTATCGCCCGTATCTATGAAATAGAATTACAGGGAGAAGATTATGCAATAGTTGGTGGTATACTTGCTTTTTGGTTTGGTTTTCGCCCATTTGAAAAAATAAAATAAATAAAATCGTTTTTTTTACTTGCAATATTTTTAGAAGAAGGTATTTTCAATTGCAAGTACGGAGGCGTGGCAGAGCGGTTGAATGCACCAGTCTTGAAAACTGGCAAGGGTTAACGCCCTTCGTGGGTTCGAATCCTACCGCCTCCGCCATTTATAAAAAATGACCTTAGGGTCTTTTTTTATATCTAAAAACATATTTTATCACTCATCGGATTATGTGGCTATACTTATGTAATCCCATATAATTTTTTGTAATTACAAGTGTTTATTTTAACTAAAAGCATAAGATTTTTCATTCGGCCATTGACAATCTATATGGGATGTACTATATATTTAAGTACCCGAACATGACGTGAGGGTAGATTTATGTCAATGCTCCACTTGAGGCTTGGGTTTATAGGTAAATAACCTTTAAAACCAAATTAAAACTTCAATTGCTGTCTTTTACTAAATTTGGAGTTTCTTGACGCAAGTCGAGATTTTATAAAATTTGTTTATTAAGGAATATATACTTATGGCTACAGGTATCGTTAAATGGTTTAACACAACTAAAGGTTACGGATTTATTGCACCAGATGATGGCGCTAAGGACGTTTTTGTTCACATTACAGCACTAGAAAAAGCTGGTCTACGTCAACTTGACGACGGACAAAAAGTTAGCTACGAAATCGTTGCTAACAAAGGTAAAGAATCAGCTGAAGAAATCAAACTGATTGACTAACCTAATAAACTTACCTAAAAGGTAAGTTTATTTAAAGCTCTCTTTTAAGAGGGCTTTTTTTGTCTAGAATATCTTGTTCTTTAACTCGAATTGTCATAAACTTCTGATATGGTGTGAAATAATATGTGTTCTTTATATGTATCATACTCCTTTTGATGTATTGCAAATACATTTCTATGCGCTAATATAGTATGATAGTAAAATTAGGTTTGGGAAAACATTTATGAGATTATTTAGTGATTTAAAAGCACGATCTATATCTCTTATTGTTGTAGCGGTTTTAATTTTTAATGGCTACAGTTTATTTGACAGGCTTCAACATACTATTAAAAATCAAACAGATAGTTTAGAAACTAACAGTAATTTACTTATTGAAGCTCAGGCTTTAGCGTCGATTAAACATTATTGGACCTTGGACTTCGCCTCTTTAGAGGCTATTTTAGATGGTTTTCAAACTGTCCCAGAATTTCACAGCGCGACGTTTTATAATGAAGATGACGAAGTGATCGCAGAAAGAATTGTTGAAAAAGCCAGTCACTATCCTAGAATTTTAACTATATCAAAAGATTTATACACAGAAATTCCTGGTCGTAATATTTATCTAGGTAAATTAGTTTATGAAGTTAGCTATAAACTGGTTGATGAATATATAAGGGAAACCTTAATACGGGAGCTTATTAACCAATTAATTTTAGTTATATTTTTATGTGTTTGTATATATCTTATTATCGAGTTTTTTATTGCAGCTCCTTTACGGGTAATTTCCAAGACTTTAACAAATATTGCTTCTGGTGATGTGCGTACGCAAATCCCTTTCATCTCACGTAAAGATCAAATTGGTGATTTAGCAAGGGCAGCGCGTATTTTTAGTGCGAATAGTATAAAAGTCATAGATTTTGAACGTCAGGCACGTAAAGAAGCTGAAGAAACTAATAAACTTAAAGATTTGTTTTTTGCGCGCGTGACTCATGAATTACGCACGCCTTTACACGGTATTAGTGGTCTTACTGAACTTTTACTAAAAGATTTACCAGAAGGAGAGATGTATGCTTCTATAGAAAATATTAGCGGTTTATCTAAGAATATGACCTATATGGTAAATGAAATATTAGACTTTTCTAGTATGCGTGAAAATAAAATTGAGTTGGATTATGTGGATGTTGATCTGCGCATGACATTGAATAAAACCTCGCTATCTGTTTCTCCTCTTATGTCCAATAATAATAATAATCTTAAAGTTTGTATTGACGATAACTTGCCTCAAAAACTCATGATGGACGGTGTTCGTTTTGAACAGGTACTGTTTAATTTATTAAGTAATGCTGCTAAGTTTACAAAGGATGGTGTTGTAACTCTGTCTGTAAATGTTGATAAAATTGAAAATAATACAGTGTGGCTTTCTTGTTCTGTAGCAGATACTGGGATTGGTATTTCTAAAGAGTTTCAAAATAAAGGTATGTTTGATGCTTTCACGCAAGAAGATGAAAGTATTAACAGATCATACGGAGGGACTGGATTAGGTTTATCTATTGCTTATCAGATGGTTAGGCTTATGGGCGGAGAACTTAAAGTGGAAAGTGAAAAAGGTGAGGGTTCCAAATTCTATTTTTCTATACCATTGGAGATTGCAAACGTTGAAGATGATAAGCTATCTAAGGATAAGAGTTTATCGAATGCTGTACCTATTACACCTAAAAACCTCTTGATTGTTGATGATGACCCACTTAATAGGAGGCTACTGCAAAAAATTGTTGAAAGAGATGGGCATACGGCTATTCTAGCTGTTGACGGAAACGATGCAATAGCCTGTTTACAGAAAAATGATATTGATTTAATTTTTATGGACGTGATGATGCCTAATAAAGATGGTGTGGAAGCAACGTCTGACATTCGTAAAATGGATAATGAAAAAGCAAACACACCTATTTTCGCTGTGACAGCATTTATTCATAAGGAAAATGAAGATGTTTGCCGTAATGCGGGTATGAATGGATTTTTGTCTAAGCCGTTTAACACAGATGATGTTGCTAAAATTATTCATGACTTTACACAACTTAATAATAAAAATATAAGCAAAAAAAGACCCCCTAAATAGGAGGCCTTTTGATTTCGATACTAGGGGTTTTAACCTACAATAGAAACTCCTTCAATGCGTGCAGTTGCAGCATTGGCAGAATCATTAAATTTCAGGTCGTTTGCAAACGTTGTTTCGTTTAGCATGTCTTTTAAATTTCCAGCAAGTGAAGCTTCCTTCACGTACTCACCGGTAATAACACCATCACGAATAACAAAACCTGCAACTGTGTAGGAAATGTCACCTGTAATGGCTTTGAAGCCATGTCCCATGACGTTAGTCACGTAAAGCCCAAGTTTAATATTGTCTATTAAATCATCCGGACTTAATGTGCCGCCTTCAAAGTAAGGGTTGTATAGACTGGGCCTGCCAAGTTTTGGCGAAAGCCCCAATTGTTTGGCATTGCGTAAGCCAAGCAAAAAGTTTTCTACATTCCCATTCTTCACTAAGTTAACCGACTCAGGTCCTATAATACCACTTCCTGCATAAGGAGATGATCCAAGACCACGTACTTTTGTGCGATTGTCGAGTAGATTAATATTATCACCAAACAGCTTAGTCCCTAAATCATCTTTGTTTATAAAACTACCTTTTGCAACAATGTTACCGCCGTGTAAGCAGCTTTGCAGTGTACCTAAAAGTAGTTTTACAGATATTTTAGGATCAAGAACAACAGGTAAAACACCTTTATGCCCCATACTTACTTGGTTGAGCATTGCTGCTGCTTTTTCACCCGACTTTATGCCAATGCTTGCCATAGGCCTGATATCAGACCAGTGGCGTGCAGAGTCATAGTCGTAGTTAATGACCTTTTCACCGTTAAGTTCAGCCATAGCTTGGATAACAGCTGAACGTGAACTGGTTTTATAATGGCCTTCAAAGCCATTAGAAATAACCAAATAATGTTCATACTGCGAGGAAGATACGTCGGCACTGCGAATAGACGCAACACCAGCAATACTTCTTGCAGCGGCTTCCATTTCACAAGCCATTTGCAGCATTTCATCAGCGGTGTGTTCTGTGCTATCGACTAAATCTAAATATTTAATCATATCAGCAGAAACAGGTTGAATAAGCGACTTGTCAGCAACGCAAGCAAACGGGTCTTCTGGTGCTTGTTTGGCTGCTTCTACAATGGTGCGTACTAAACTTTCAACAGAATCATCTGTTAAATTTTCAGTTGAACCTGATGCAACTTTTTGTCCAACATGCGCTGTGAATGAAATACCACAATCGATATTACCTTCAACACCGTCAGACTTACCTTCAAATACGCTTACGCCCATGGCATTGGTAACACCAAGAGAGGAGGAAGCATCGCTTGCACCAAGTTTTAAAGCTAAGGCAACAGCTTTTTTACAGATATCTAATTTATTACTCATAATCATTTCTCCTAAGCTGTGCCGCCGACTGTAATGGCGCCAGCCCCTACAGCGATTGTTGGTTGTCCTACCGTAACAGCTAATGATTGTCCATCTTTACCACAGCTTCCTGTGACAGAAATTTCTAAATCATTGGCTACACCAGTAATGTGTTGGAAGGCTGTTTTACCTTGGCCGCATAATGAAGCGCCTTTGATGTAAGCACCTAATTTGCCGTTTTGAATTAAACGAGCTTGTGTGGTGTTAAATTCAAAAGTACCACTGGTAATATCAACTTGTCCGCCACCAAATTCTGTGACTAAAATACCTTTTTTAACGCCAGCAATGAGGTCTTCAACTGAAGCATTGCCATTGTCGATAAATGTATTTGTCATACGTGGAATAGGTTGGTAAGCATAGCCTTGACGTCTTGCATTACCTGTAACGGGCATGCCTAACTTCGCAGCTGATATTTCGCTGGTCATTAAGCCAACAAGAATACCGTCGTCTACCAGTATGTTGCGGTTTGTTGGATTACCTTCATCGTCCACATTAAGTGAACCACGGGCATTTTGAATGGTGCCATCATCAATAATTGTCACACCTTTAGAAGCGATGCGTTGACCAAGCATACCCTGAAAAGCGGCAATGCCCTTTTGATGAAAATCAGCTTCAAGTCCGTGTCCAAATGCTTCATGCATAATAACACCACCCCAACCGTTGGCAACAATCAAGTCAAAGTCATCACCTGAAGGTGCATCGATTGCTGTTAGGTTGTTATGCGCATGGTTAATAGCGTGATCGACAAATTTTTGCCATGTTGCCTTGTTGAACAAAGTGTCAACGCTGACAGGGCATGCCATGCCTTTACCACCATTTTCCTTTTTGCCATTATCTTCAAGTGTTACAGAAACATTTAAAGATGACATAGGGCGTTTATCAACAACGTGTTTACCATCGGCACGTACAATTAAAATGTCCTTGCTCGAAACGCTTAGGCTAATACCAACGTTTGTTACACGGCTATCTTTTCTTGCATAGGCATCAATTTCACGCATTAAAGCTTCTGCTTTAGGCTGAAACTCATAGATTTTCACACCACCCAATATATCTTGGTCTGTGTAATAACCTTGCCCCATTGTTCCTGCTGTTGCAATTTTTACGGAAGGTGCTGTGCCTTGGCTAATGCCTTGCATGTTTTTCGCAGCTGTTTTTAAATAGGCTGGGTCTAAACTTGCAAAGGTAAGCATGTCGGCCGTTGCATCGTTAATACGACGCAGTGCGCCGCCTGCACCAAATGAAATATCTGGCGCTGTCACAATGCCAAGGCTCATGCTAATAGCAAATGACCAGGCATCGGCAAGGTAAAGTTCGCCACCATTGCCGCCTTGTAAAGCGTTTTGAGTTAAGCGTGTGAGTTCAGTAATATCTGAGTTTAACGCGGATAAGATTTTAGAAGACATATAAATGTCCCTCCTTTAGGTGTCAAGTTATCTGTAGAATACGAGCGAAAGCCACATAGACCGTAGAAAAAAGATAAAGATAGTTCAGTTGTTAAACATCTCTTTATATATAGTCCTTTCAATCACGGTATACAAGTTTTATCGTTGTAAAATCTACAGTATTAGAAGATTATCAATTATATTTTTAAAGTCGTTATCGCTTACACGTCCTTTTTCAGCCATTGCCATAAAGGTTGGATAGATTTTTTTAATATCTTCTTTGCTTAAGTTATACCCCATTTGACTGGCTTTTTGCAATAAGCCGTCACTACCAGAAGTAACCCCAAGTGAGATGGTTGTATGCCCCCAGCCAACCGACTCAGGCGTCATAATTTCATAGGTGCGAGCATCTTTACCCACGCCATGTTGATGAATGCCACTTTCATGCGCGAAGGCATTCATGCCGACAATAGCCTTGTTTTTTTGTACAGGTGCATCTGTATATTTAGACAATAAATCAGAGGCTTGTTTGAATTTTTGTGTAACGATGTTACTTGTGTAGGGCAAGGCGTCGCTGCGCACATGTAAGGCCATAATAAGTTCTTCTATGGCGGCATTTCCAGCACGTTCACCCAAGCCATTGATGGTGCATTCCACTTGCCTTGCGCCGCCTAAAACACCTGCTAAAGAATTTGCCACAGCCAGGCCTAAATCATTGTGGCAATGTGTTGAAAATACAGCTTTATCGCTGTTGGATACATTTTCTAAAAGGTCTTTGACCATGTTTGTAAATTCAAAGGGCAGGGTATAGCCTACGGTATCGGGTAGGTTAACGGTTGTAGCACCTGCCTTAATCACGGCTTCTACCACGCGGTAGGCAAATTCTTTTTCTGTGCGGGTGTAGTCTTCTAAAGAAAATTGAATATTATCTGTATATTTTGAGGCAAGTTTAACACCCTTTACAGCATTTTCTAAAACTTCCTCTGGCGACATATTAAGCTTTGCTTGCATGTGAATAGGGCTTGTGGATATGAAAGTATGAATACGCCCGCTTACTGCGTGTTTAAGAGCCTTTCCAGCCGCTTCAATGTCAGCGGCTGTGCTACGTGCCAGTGAGCAAATAGTGCTATCAAGCTTTGCATTTGCTAAGGCTTCAATGGTGTCATAGTCACTTTTTGAACCAATAGCAAAACCAGCCTCAATAATATCAACTTTCATGCTGTTTAGAAGCATACCAATTTCAATGCGCTGTTTTGTGTTTACAGGGTTGGTGTTGGGTGCTTGTAAGCCGTCACGTAGGGTTGTGTCAAAAATATAAAGGTGTTCTTTTTTCATTTATTTCTCCAACGTATTCAGGGCTTCTAAAACTTTATCACCCATTTGTTGTGTCGTTAAAAGATAGTTGCTTTCTTTATAAATATCGGCGGTTCTGTAGCCTTGGTTTAAAACGTTTTCAACAGCTTTGTGTATTTTGCGTGAAAGTTCTAGTTCTCCAAGTGAATATTCAAGGAGCATAGCAAAGCTTAAAATTGTTGCTAGAGGATTGGCTTTGTTTTGACCTGCAATATCTGGTGCGCTGCCATGAACGGGCTCATAAAGCCCTTTTGTGTGCCCCGTTTCCATACATTTATCGGTGATGGAGGCAGAAGGGAGCATACCAAGTGAGCCAGTTAAAGCGCCACCAAGGTCAGATAAAATATCGCCCATCAGGTTTGGGCAAAGCATAATTTCAAATTGTTTTGGGTTGGTTGAAAGTTGCATGGCGGCATTGTCTACATACATGTGAGAAAGTTCAATGTTTTCATATTCAGCGTCATGAAGTTCTTGTACAGCCTCGCGCCAGACAATCGACGCTTCAAGCACATTGGCTTTATCAATAGAGCAAACTTTTTTGCCCGTTGCTTTTGCTGCTTCAAAAGCTGTGCGTGCAATGCGCTTCACTTGTGCATTTGTATAACTTGCTGTGTTGTAACCCTTTTTAATACCGTCTTCGGTGGTTACAATGCCGCGCGGTTCTCCAAAATAAATACCACCAATCAATTCACGTACAATCATTACGTTTAAGCCGCTCACAATTTCAGGTTTAAGGCTTGAGGCTTCTTTTAAAGCGTTAAAGGTGAAAGTGGGGCGCAAGTTTGCAAATAGGTCCATGTCTTTGCGTATATCAAGCAGCCCTTGTTCAGGGCGTGTGTCAAAATCTTTACCGTCCCATTTAGGCCCACCAACAGCACCCAACATAACAGCGTCGGCCTTTTTAACCAATGTGCGTGTTTCTTCGGGGTAGGGTTTGCCGTATTTATCGGTTGCACAGCCACCTAAAAAACCATCTTCGTGTGTCATTTTAAGGTGGGTGTTTTCACTTACCCATTGGGCTATTTTTTGGGTTTCTTTAATAACTTCAGGGCCTATACCATCACCTACTAACCATAAAATATGTGCTGTTTTTGTTGTCATTTATTTATCCTTATAGCCACGGTTTTAATTTTTTAATTTGCGCTTCATAGTCTGTTATTTTTTCTTGAATATTTTGGGTGAGTGCTATGTCGTCAAGCCCTTGCATAAGCGTGTTTTTAACATCCGCGTCAATATTAAAGCTATACTTTAAGTTACCACATTTAATGCATTGTTCTTCAAGGTTAATATCTGTGGGGTGTGTGGGGCTTGCGGTGGCAATTTCTTCAATATCTTCTATAGATAATTGAATGGTTAAAATGCCATTTTTAGTGCAGTTGTTACTAAAAATATCGGCAAATGAAGGGGCAATAACACAGCGGATGCCAAAGTCTAATAGTGCCCAAGGTGCGTGTTCGCGTGAGGACCCGCAGCCAAAATTTTCATCCGCTAAAAGGATGCATGCATTTTTAAATTCTGGCTGGTTTAAAACGAATGTATTCGTTGTTATGCCGTCTACGTTAAAGCGCCAATCGTAAAATAATCCCTTTGCTAAACCTTCTCGTTTGACGGTGGTTAAAAATTGCTTGGGTATAATTTGATCTGTGTCGATATTTTTCACCAATAGGGGGGCAGCGATACCTTTTAATTTTGTAAATTTTTCCATGCTACAAATATTTCCTCACATCTTCTAAGTGTCCAGATATGGCGGCTGCTGCTGCCATGATAGGGCTCATTAAATGGGTGCGGCCACCACGACCTTGACGCCCCTCAAAATTGCGATTTGAGGTGGAAGCACAGCGTTCACCATCTTCGAGTTTGTCAGCGTTCATGGCAAGGCACATAGAGCAACCCGGCTCGCGCCATTCACACCCAGCTTCCTTAAATATAGTGTCTAAACCTTCTTTTTCGGCTTGTTCTTTGACAAGACCTGACCCTGGAACAATAAGCGTGCGTACACCTGTCGCTACTTTGCGTCCTTTAAAAATGTGCGCGGCATCACGCAAGTCTTCAATACGTGAATTGGTGCAACTACCAATAAACACAACGTCGACTTTAAGGTCGGTTATTTTCATACCTGCTGATTCTCCCATGTAAGAAATCATGGCTGAAATGCCGTCGTTTTTCGCCGTTGGTTCTGGTATGTTTCCTGTTATATTCGCTGCAGTTTCAGGCGAAGTCCCCCAAGTTACTTGTGGTTCTAACGTTGAAATATCTATCGTAACTTCTTTGTCAAAATGCGCATTTTTGTCACTTGGTAATGTTTTCCAATAACTTACAGCGTCTTCCCATAACTTGTCTTTGGGTGCAAAAGCACGCCCTTTTAAATATTCAAATGTTTTGTCATCTGGGGCAATGAGCCCAGCTCTTGCACCTGCTTCAATGCTCATGTTGCACATGGTCATGCGACCTTCCATGCTAAGGTTAGCAACGGCTTCCCCTGTAAATTCCATAACATGTCCTGTGCCTCCAGCTGTGCCTATTTTATGTATAAGGGCGAGTATCATATCCTTTGCGCCGACACCTTTGGGCAATGCGCCTTTAAAAATAACACGCATATTTTTTGATTTATTTTGCGCTAAAGTTTGAGTTGCTAAAACATGCTCAACTTCGCTGGTGCCAATGCCAAATGCCAGTGCGCCAAAGGCGCCGTGTGTTGACGTATGGCTGTCGCCACATACAATGGTTGTCCCTGGTAATGTGAAGCCCTGTTCGGGGCCTACAACATGGACAATGCCTTGCCTTTTATCCATAAGTTTGAAATAAGTAATGTCATTTTCTTGGCAATTTTCTTCCAAAATTTGTACTTGTAACTTGGCGGTGGGTTCTGTAATACCAGATGCTTGATTAACGGTAGGCACATTGTGGTCGCACACGGCGAGCGTTTTGTTTTTTGCGTGTACTTTACGCCCGCTTGCTTTTAAGCCTTCAAACGCTTGAGGGCTGGTGACTTCATGCACGAGGTGACGGTCGATATAGATAACGGTTTGGTTGTCGGCTCTTTGGGCTATAAGGTGATCCGCCCAAATTTTATCGTAAAGCGTTTGTGCTTGTGTCATATTTTTTTTGCCCTTATTATTTGTAAGTTATTACTATTTAACTACAAATTTAAAACAAGTGCTAACAATATAGTTTTTATTTTACCAAATTCTTGATAATTTTTGCTATGCTTTCGATACACGCTTTACGTGGTGATGTTTTGCGGAAAAACAGACCTATCTTTCTAGATGGCGGGTTCTGACTGAACTTTATATAGCTCAAACCATCATTTTTTTGCATGGCAATTTTTGGCATAAGTGTCATACCAATGTTGTTGGCAACCATCTGACGAAGTGTTTCAAGGCTTGTCGCTTGAAAGTCTTGTTGAACACACATGCCTGTTAAACTACAGACGTCTAAAGCTTGATTGCGTAAGCAGTGCCCGTCTTTTAAAAGGAGTAAACAGTCGCCCTTTAAGTCGTTTAAGGACAGGCTTTTCTTATTTGCATAAGAGTGATTACTTGCTGTGGCTAAATAAAATTCATCTGAAAAAAGTTCGATACACTCTAAGTTTTCATTTTGAACTGGTAGAGCTAAAAAGGCTGCATCAATGTCGCCATTTGTAAGTTGTTCTATCAAAATATCAGTTTTCTCTTCGATTAAAAACAGCCTGAGGTCTTTATGAAGTTTTGAAATGTGAGGTATTATTTTTGGTAGATAGTAAGGCGCTAATGTTGGGAATGCACCTAATTTTAAAGGACCTGCAAAAGGGTCTTGGTAGGTAAGAGCAACTTCTTTTATTTCTTTTGATGTTTGTAGGATAGACTTTGCTCGTACTAATATTTCTTTACCTACAGGTGTTATCATCACGCTTTTATTTGTGCGTTCGAAAAGTTCAACGCCAAGTTCTTCTTCTAATTTTTTAAGCTGCATGCTTAAAGCTGGCTGGCTAACAAAGCTTGCTTTTGCGGCTTTACCAAAGTGGTTATGTTCGGCAACTGAAATAAAGTATTGAAGGTCTCTTAGGTTCATGTCTTTTTCCTATGTTTCTTTGGCATAAGAATATCTTATCATTATTATAATATCAATATATTTTACATATAAAGACGAGGTGCACATAATTAGACAAGAAAATTAGATGGGGAAAGAATCATGCACGATAGAGATTCATATTTATGGAAATGCACACTAGACGCTATTGATAGCGGTATGAAGGCAGAGCATATTCAGGAATTTTGCCAGTGTTCAATGGGATTAACCCTCAACAATGTTCAGAAAAAAATTAAATTTAAAATGATAAAACAGGAGAAGAAGTAATGTTAGGTGTAGGCTCAAAATTCCCAGCATATAAAGTAAAAGCAACGTCGGCTGCTAAATTGAAGGATATTAACATTGATAATGTTTTTATTGATGTGACAGACGAAACATACAAAGGTAAATGGCAGGTTGTCTTCTTTTATCCAAAAGATTTTACATTTGTTTGTCCAACAGAAATTGCTGCATTTGGTGACTTGATCGAAGAGTTTAGTGATCGTGATACACAAGTATTAGGCGGTAGTACAGACAGTGAATTTGTTCACTGGGCATGGCGTAAACATCAAGAGGAACTTACAGATTTACCGTTCCCACTGCTTGCCGATGTAAAGCGTGAGTTAACAACAGCTCTTGGTATTTTAGACCATGAAGAAGGTGTGGCACAACGCGCAACATATATTGTTGACCCTGACGGTATTATTCGTTTTGTCATGGTGAATGACTTAAACGTAGGACGTAACCCTAAAGAAGTTTTACGTGTGTTAGACGCCTTACAAACGGATGAACTTTGCCCTTGTAACTGGAGTAAAGGTGAAGAAACTATTGACGTTGCTAAGGCATCAAAATAGATAGAAAAAATAAACTGTGGGCGGGATTTTCTCGCTCACATTTAAGGAGGAAATAAATGTCGATTCAAGAAATACGCTCAGAACTTGGCGAGTTTGCTAAAGATATTAAACTTAACCTTGGTAGCGTTTTAACCGAAGAGGGTTCAGAAGGTTTATCTGAAAGTCAGATTTACGGTATTGCTCTTTCATGTGCTTATGCAACTAAAAATGAAAAGCTTATTAAAGCCATGCAAGAAGATGCTTATGATGTGTTAAGTGAAGCTGAGGTAAATGCAGCGCAAGGTGCTGCAACTATTATGGCGATGAACAATATTTACTACCGTTTTATACACCTTGTACATGACAAAGATTATGGAAAAATGCCGCCAAATTTACGCATGAATATTATTGGCAAGCATGGCATCAATAAAATTGATTTCGAACTTTACTCCATGGCTGTTTCAGCTATTAATGGCTGCGGTATGTGCATGGATTCGCATGCGGATGCGATTGTTAGAGCTGGTGGGACAAAAGTGGCTGTTCAGTCGTCCATACGCATTGCAGCTGTTGTTAATGCCACCGCGCAAGCTTTGACCATTGTGTAAATATAAGAAACTTATAAAAAACTGTCTTTAGAGGCAGTTTTTTTTGCATTAAAATATTAAATTTATAAATAATAAGCACTGTTTATAAAAAATGTTGGACTATAAACAGAATTCCACCTATTTTGTAACTAAATTTAGTTAAATATAAGGAATTTAAGAACATGAGCGAACTGCCAAAATGCGTTGAATGTAATTCGGAATATACCTATGAAATGAACGATATGTTCGCTTGCCCTGAATGCGGTCATGAGTGGTCTAAATCTTCTATGGAAGCGGTAGTAGAAGAAGGTAAAATTTATAAAGATGCGAACGGTCAAATTTTAGTGGATGGTGACACAGTTACTGTAATTAAAGACCTTAAAATAAAAGGTTCATCTTCTGTGGTTAAAGTTGGTACGAAGGTTAAAATTTTACGTTTGGTAGACGGTGATCATGATATTGACTGTAAAATTCCTGGCATTGGTGCCATGCAGCTTAAGACAGAATTTGTTAAAAAAGTATAACTATTGGTTATGCGTTGCTGTTTAAACTATAAAAAAAAGCCCCTAAAAAGGGGCTTTTTCGATATGGTTATGTTGCTTAATGCGTAAGTTCACTTAAAAAGTAGCTATAAACAAGGGCTGTTTCTTCAGCGCATTGCTGAATATCAGTACCACCTGTATGCCCACCTTCTACCGTTTCATTATATAAAACATTGTGTCCTTGAGCGTTCATTAAAGCCACCATTTTACGTGCATGGCATGGGTGTGTGCGGTTATCGGCTTGTGAGGCAGAAAAATAAATACGTGGGTACTTAACATCTGCTTTCACATTGTGATAAGGCGAGTAGCTTCGTAAATAAGCTTCCATTTCTGGGCTATCACTCGGTCTACCATATTCGCCAACCCATGACTCACCAGCACCAATGTGCTCTAAGCGAATCATATCCAGCAAGGGCACGCTACAAAAAACAGCGCCAAACAAGTCGGGGCGTCTTGTTACACATGCACCTACAAGCAAGCCACCATTGCTACCACCTTTAATGCCTAAACATTTTGAAGAGGTAACTTTTTCAGCTATCAGTTTTTCAGCAATTGCTTCAAAGTCCTCGTAACATTTATGACGGTTTTGCTTTAAAGCGCTGGCATGCCACGCTGGGCCATATTCAGCACCGCCGCGAATGTTTGTAAGAACATAAACACCACCACGTTCTAGCCATAACTTACCAATGATATTTGAAAAGTTAGGGGTCATGTTTATATTAAAGCCACCATAACCATACATAATGGTTGGGTTGTTGCCGTCTAACACTAAGCCTTTTTTGTGCATAATGAAGTAGGGTACTTGCGTACCATCTTTACTGGTTGCAAATTTCTGCGTGACCTGCATTTCATTATGGTTAAAAAGACTTTTTTGGCTTTTTATAGGGGATAAAGCTTTGCTTTTAAGGCAATAGGCATATTCCGTATAAGGGGTTATGTTATCAGTATAGCTCACAATAATTTGCTTTGTGTCTTCGAGGTAGTTATCAAAATTTGCGCTACCTGTTTCGGGTAACGGTACTTCATCAACAACTTCCCACGACCAAAAGCGTTTTTTTAGAATGAGCAATTGACTGCATACGTCTTTCATCTGATTCACAACAGCAGTGTTTTTATCAATAACATTAAATGAATTAATAATAGCGCCACAGGTTGCTTGATAAATATTTTTTACCTGCAAATGCCCTTTTAGCAATTTTGTTAAATGAACAGAAACAATATCTCCTGTGGAGTATGTTTCCTTACCCACAGTCCAATCTTCTTGCAAATGCAAATAGATAAACTTTTTGTCAACACTGCTAACGCTCAGGCTTAACGGTAGGTTTAGCTTGGTTTTTGTGTTGTCTGCATGAAGGTAATACAGGTTTGATGTCCAAAAAGTTAAGGACTCATACACAAAGCAATGTTTAAAATCGTCATCTTTGCATATAAACGCCTGTACGCTTATGGAATTTTTGGCACACGAAAATATAATGGGTGTGTTGTTAAAAATTTCTCCGCGCTTTAAAAGGCGTAAGTTTTGTGCATAGGTTGAGTTTGTTACATCGCCATCACAAGTAGAAGCTACAAGTAAGGTATCATCGTCAACATAACTAAATCGTGTTTTACCACGTGCAATGTCTAAACCGTCCTTTGTAAAACTTTTTGAAGCAATATCAAATTCACGTGCAACAATGTCGTCGCCACCATCGGGTGATAACATAATCATTAAACGTGTTTTGTCTGGGCTTAAAATAAAACCCTCATAGCTCCAGTTAACAGACTCAGATTTGGCAAGTTTATTTAAATCTAAAAGTTCTTCCCAATTGCTGGAATTTTTAAGGTATGACTCTTTGGGCATACGGCATAAAACCCCAAGGGGATGTTCTTTTGATGTAATAAGCTTGTAAGCGTTATCGTCTTTTTGGATATGGGCAAATTCAACTTTATCAGTGTTCCCGTGTATATCTAGGGCTTCATCCATTAAGTTTGAATAGTGTTTTGTTGAACTGAGGTGTGAAACGGCCTTAGCTGTTTGCTCCTGAGCCCAAGTGACAGATTCTTTAGAATCTATTTCTTCAAGGTATAAATATGGATCGTGCATAAAGCACCTCCGAAAGGGTAAAGGAAAAAGGGGGTTAGCCGTATACGGCTATAAAAAAGTATAGGTTATGGTATTTCTTGCTAATATATAGTTGTTTGAGGTTGAAAATTCAATGGGGAATAAGGGAAAAAAGCACCTCATATAGGGAGAGGTGCTTCTGAGTATATTTAAGGTGCTTTTTATTCGTAGAAAATTGTTAAGGTTTTTGAGTGTTTTTTACACCGCCACCTAGCGCTTTGTATAAATTAAATACGTTTGCCAGCTTTTGTTTTTTAAGTTGAATACTGCCTTGCTGAGCGGCAAAGAGCGTACGCTGTGCATCTAAAACGTTTAAAAAGTTATCAACGCCTTTTTTGTAGCGTGTAAATGATAAGTCATATGCTTTTTGAGATGCCTCGACCAATGCTTCTTGAGCCTGCAACTGAAGGCTTAAGGTTTCTCTTGCTGCAAGTTCATCGGCAACTTCTCTAAATGCAGTCTGTATTGATTTTTGATAGCTTATAACGGCTTTTTCTTTGCGTGTTTTGCTTACAGTTAAGTTAGAAAAGTTTGCACCACCGTTAAATATTGGTAATGAAACAGAAGGCATAAACTGCCAAGCACCTGCTGCATTGCCTGTAAACAATTCAGAGAAGTCTGAACTTGCAAACCCAAACATACCTGTAAGGGAAATACGTGGTAAAAAGTTTGCACGTGCAGCGCCAATATTTGCGTTGTACGATTTTAAAATATGTTCAGCTTGCATCACATCAGGCCTTGTTAAAATAGCTTCTGAAGGCGTTTCATTAAAAACGGTTTGCGTTATTAAAATGTCTTTAAGTGTGACAGCATCGTCAAGCGCATTGCCTAGGTTGATATCACCAACTAAAAGGGACAAGGCATTTTTATTTTGTTCTACTTCACGGGTATATATCGCTAAATTAACTTTGGCAGATTCCAGCGCTTGTTTAACTTGAGCCACGTCGAGTTGTGAAGCAGCACCTTTTTCAGCACTTTGTTTAAGAAGGTTGTATGACTGTTCTTGTGCCAGTAAGGTTTCCTTTGTGAGGTCCAAAATATCTTTATTAGCAAGCCATGTAATGTAACTATTTGCAACTTGTGCAATCAGTGCAGTTTGAACAGCTTTTTGTGCTTCTACAGTAGAAAGCCAGCTTTCAAAGGCGGCGTTATTTAGGCTTTTTACACGTCCAAATAAGTCTAGTTCGTAGGCAGTTGTTGCTAAGTTTGCTTGATAGCTACTACTGCTTACGCTATTACCTGTACCAGATGCCGCACTTGGTGTTTTTTGCCTTGAAGCACTGCCCATTGCGTTGACGGTTGGTAATAAGTTTGCCCGCTCGATACCATATTGCGCGCGCGCTTCTTGAATATTAAGAACGGCGATGCGTAAGTCATGGTTGTTTTCCAATGCCTGCTTTATAACTTCTTGAAGTTTTGGTGCTGTAAAAAGGTTTTCCCAATAAAGTTCAGAAGCTTTAACGCCAGCATCTTCACCTAGGTTTAATGCCCAAGCACTTGGAAGGTCACTTTGAGGTTGCACGTATCCAGGTGCGAGTGAACAGCCTGCTAAAATGGTACTGGCCATTAAAGGTATGATGAGTATAGATTTCTTCATTAGTTGTCTCCCTCAGTGTTTTTATTGGATGCTTTTTTCTGTAAAGCTGTAAAGAAGAGCGGTACAAAGAAAATAGCCAAAAATGTAGCCGATAACATTCCTCCAATTACGGCAATACCAATGGCATTTTGGGCGGCAGATCCTGCGCCATTTGAAATGGCAAGTGGTGTCACACCAAGCATAAATGCAAGCGATGTCATGATAATTGGTCGAAGCCTTTGTTTGGCTGCAGTTAAAGTTGCTTCTAATAAAGGAATGCCTTCTTCAAACTGGCTTTTAGCAAACTCTACAATTAAAATAGCGTTTTTGGCAGATATACCTACAGTCGTTAATAGGGCGACTTGGAAGTAAATGTCATTGCTAATACCATTTAGCATTGAAATAAGCACCGCACCAATAACACCAATAGGCACTGCTAAAATAACAGAAAATGGTACAGACCAGCTTTCATACAAAGCGGCTAAGCACAAAAAGACAACTAGAATTGAAATAAAGTACAAGAACCCAGATTCAGACCCCGCAGCACGTTCTTCATAAGAAATACCACTCCATGCATAGTCAAAACCTGCTGGTAACTGTTTTACAATACTTTCCATTTCTATCATGGCTTCGCCCGAACTTACACCTGGTGCTGCGGCACCTTGAATGTTCATAGAAGCATTACCGTTAAAGCGCTCAAGTCTTGGAGAACCATATTGCCAGCTTACTGACGCAAAACTACCAAATGGTACCATATTACCTTTGTCATTTTTAACGTACCATTTGTCTAAATCATCTAAGGTCATACGGTAAGGCGCATCGGCTTGCATATAAACTTTTTTAATACGACCTTCGTCTAAAAAGTCATTCACATAACTGCCACCCCACGCTGTTTTTAACGTGTTGTTAATTTCAGCGATAGAAACACCCATAGAACGTGCTTTTTCAAAATTGATATCAAGCTTTACTTGTGGCTCGTCAGATAAACCATTAGGGCGTACACCGACAAGTTTAGGGTTTTGTGATGCCATGCCGAGTACTTGGTTACGGGCTTGTACTAAGGCTTCATGCCCATGTCCAGCGCGGTCAAGTAGCTGCAAGTCAAAACCAGATGCATTACCCAATTCACGAATAGGTGGTGGGTAAAAGGCAAAGACCATAGCATCTTTAATTTGTGAAAAGGCACCCATTGCACGGCCTGCAATAGCAAAGACAGTTTGATCAGGGCGTTGGCGTTCACTCCAGTCCTTTAATCCCACAAAGCCAAAGGCTGCGTTTTGGCTAATACCAGAGAAACTAAAACCAACGACTGTAAATAAGTGTTCAACGTTGTTAGATTCAGTATCAAGGAAATAGTCTTCAACATGTTTCACACTTTCTAACGTACGTTCCGCACTAGACCCTGGAGGTGATGTAACCATCATAAACATATTACCTTGGTCTTCGTTTGGTAAGAAGGATGTAGGTAATTGCATAAAGGTATATACAAGCCCGCCAATAAGAGCAATATACACCAAGAAAAACCTAAATCCACGTTGGATAATGTAACCTACAGAGTTTTTATAGGCGTCACGACCACGGTTAAAGTTGCGGTTAAACCATCCAAAGAAACCAGTACGTTCCATGCTATGACCTTTTTTAACAGGTTTTAAAAGTGTCGCACATAAGGAAGGCGTTAAAACAAGGGCGATAAATACGGATAGCGCCATAGCTGATACAATGGTTATGGAAAATTGTTGATAAATTTTACCGGCGGCACCACCAAGGAAAGCCATAGGGATAAAGACAGCAGAAAGAACCAAGGCGATACCAATAAGCGCACCCGATATTTGGTCCATAGATTTTTTTGTTGCTTCTTTAGGTGGTAAGCCTTCTTCACTCATAACACGTTCAACGTTTTCTACCACAACAATGGCATCGTCGACCAATAAGCCAATGGCAAGTACCATGGCAAACATTGTAAGTGTGTTAATAGAAAGCCCAAAGGCTTCAAGTACGGCAAATGTGCCTAGTAATACCACAGGAATTGTAATGGTTGGAATAAACGTGGCACGAATGTTTTGTAAGAATAAATACATAACAAGAAAAACAAGGACAGCTGCTTCTATTAATGTCTGCACAACAGACTGAATGGAAAGCTTAACAAATGGTGTTGTATCATATGGGAACATAACTTTTACTTTTGGCGGTAAAAATTCTTGTAGTTCTGCAACGCGGTCTTTAACACGTTGTGCTGTATCCAAAGCATTTGCGCCACTGGCTAAACTAATAGCAATACCCGAAGCTGGCATACGCTTATAACGTACAATACGACCGTAGCTTTCTGACCCTAATTCAACGCGCGCAATATCGGCAAGCCTTACTTGAGAACCGTCTTCATTTGCACGTAGAATGATATTGTTAAAGTCTTCTACGGTTTGAAGGCGTGACTGCGCTAAAATAGAAGCATTTAGGAGTTGACCTTTAACGGCAGGTAAACCACCAATTTGCCCTGCTGAAACGTCTGTGTTTTGCTCTTTAATGGCTAGGGTTACATCACTTGCAGAAAGATTAAAGGTTTGTAGTTTAAAAGGGTCAAGCCAAATACGCATGGCATGTGGGTTACCAAATACACGCACACTACCTACACCGTTTACGCGGGCAACGACGTCTTGTACTTGCGATGATAAAATATCCCCAAGCTCTGCTTGAGATACACTACCGTCTTCTGAATAAAAACCAACAACAAGTAAAAAGCTGTCATTTGCTTTAGCTACGCTAACACCTTGGCTTTGAACTTCGGGTGGTAGTAAAGGTATGGCAGACTGTAACTTGTTTTGTACTTGAACTTGGGCAATGTCTGGGTCTGCTTCTGGCTCAAAGGTTAAGGTTATAGTCACATTACCTGCCGAATCACTGGTTGCATTGAAGTAACGTAGGTTATCAATACCTGTTAATTTTTGCTCAATAACCTGTGTGACAGAGTTTTCGAGTGTTTCGGCAGACGCGCCAGGGTATGAAGCGCTAATAGAAACGGAAGGAGGGGCGATACCTGGGTATTGTTCAATAGGGAGTTTGGTGATAGCTAAAATACCTGCAAGCATGATTGCAATGGCTAAAACCCAAGCGAAAATTGGTCTATCAATGAAAAAACGAGCCATGGTAAATTACTTCTCTTTTACAGTTGTTGATTGAGTGTTGGGCATAATTTCCATTTCTGGAGACACTTTCATCTTCGGTCTTAATTTTTGAAAACCTTCCGTTACAATAACGTCATTTTCTGCAACACCAATTGTTACAATCCATGAGTTGTTGTAAGAGTCTTTTGCGTCAATAAAATGAGGGGCAGTTGAGTTATCACTTGCAATTTTCCAAACAGCAAGCGTGCCATCTGCTTGGCGTACAGCAGCCTTATGAGAAACAAGAATTGCTTCACGAGGCTCTAATTTTAACGCCGTACGGATAAACATACCAGGCAACAGTTGCTCATCTTCGTTCGAATAAGTGGCGCGGATATTGACGGTATCTGTTGTCTTATCAACAACCGACTCAGCAAAGTTAACGTAACCAGTCGCTACAGTGTCATTACCCAATGTAAAATCAACGGCGAGCGGTTTTTCCGCTGTAAATTGACTGCGCAACTGCACAAGGTCTTTTGATGGTATTGAAATATCAATATAAACAGGCTGTAACTGTGTAATGTGTGCCAGCGCGGTTGTTTGATTGGCTGTAACCAATGCGCCCGTTGTTACACTTGATTTGCCGATGTAACCGTCAATAGGTGCGTAAACTTTCGTATAATCTAGTTCTACCTTTGCAACAGCTAAGTCTGCTTTAGCTTGCGCTAACGAAGCGACTGCATCGTCGTATTCTTGTTTGCTGACAGCGTTTATATCCATTAAATCTTTAAAACGATCATTTTTAGCTTGTGCTTTTTTAACATTAGCTAAGGCGCTGTTATAAACGGCGAGATATGGTGTTTCGTCGATTTGATAAAGCTGGTCGCCCTTTTTAATTTTAGCCCCTTGAGCAAATAAAATGTCTGTAATGATACCATTGACTTGAGGTCGTACCTGAGACTCTTTTACAGCATTTACACGGGCAGGAAGGCTTATGCTTCTTTGTATTGTTTGAGATTTAATCGACATTGCTTTTACAGGCAATGCATTTGGTTGAGTAGGGGCAGGTGGGGCTTGGGTAAAGTTTGTTCCCAAATAAAAAGTGCCTGCTAAAGCTGTTATTGCAATAGTTATTATGAGTATATATTTCATGTTTTTGCTTTGCTGTATTTGAGACATTTTTTAAACCTTTGTTGCAATTTCTCATTAAAATTCATATTCTATATATTATACATACATGAATGTATGTCAACCTTTAGTATTGTATTTTTTAATAAAATAATATTATAGTATATGAGGAATTGAGAGGTAATTAAATTGGTTAGAAAAGTAAAAGAAGAAGCTCTTGCAACAAAAAAGGCTATATTGAAAGCCGCGGTTGATGTGTTTGTAGAGCATGGTGTGGCTAGATCTTCTTTAGATATGATTGCTAAAAAAGCGAATTTTACCCGTGGTGCAGTTTATTGGCATTTTAAGAACAAGGTAGATATTTTTGAAGCTTTGCAGGATGAATTACATCGTCCTTTAATTGATATGTTGTTGGCTAAATTAGAAGGCGATCACCCCGACCCGTTAGATCAGTTGCAGGAGTCTTGTATTGAGCTGTTGCATGATTTAGCCAATATTAAAGAACGTCAAGACATTTTACGTATCTTTTTTATGCGCTGCGATTACGCAGGTGAAATGGAAGTGCTTTTAAAAAAGCAGGAAGTTCAAAAGAAAGAAAGTCTGAAGCTTTTTGCAGAGTTCTTTGAGCGTGCAAAAGTTAAGGGGCATATACCAGTGTATGTGAATCCTGATGTTTTGGCTGTGGGGTTGATGTGTTATTTGACAGGTATTGCTACGCAGTATCTACGATATCCTGATACTATGAACCTGGATGCTCAAGCGCCTTGCATGATGAAGCTGTTTTTCAACGGTGTTTATGAGTCTAATCGTGAGGTTGGTTAACTAAAAGTGGGTTGAAAACTGCGCTAAATTTTAATCTATTGTCTATAAGGTTATAAAATATATGTCTTTTTGAAGCAGAGCTTCGTTTGTGTATGAGGTTTTTTAGGCATAAAAAAACACCCTTCAGGGTGATCTTTTAATTGAAATGGTGGAGGAAGTAGGATTTGAACCTACGTAGCTTGCGCAACGGATTTACAGTCCGTCTCCTTTAACCACTCGGACATTCCTCCAGCCGAATCGTTTTGAAAAATAGCGTTTCTTTATTTTTTTGTCAACGCCTTTATTTTAAATTTTTCATGTTTTTTTTTATATGAATTTTTAAAGCCCTCTATCTAACTGATAAATAATAGTGTTTTGAAATAAAAAAAACCTAAAATAGAGGTTTTATTCGAAATTAGGCTTGTTTGCTTATGATTGACTGTTTTTGTAATTTTAATAGCTCTTCGCCACGCGGTAATATGCACAGTTCATTAAAGCCATGCTTACTTTTGTTGTAGGAGTGTATTAAACTATACTGGGTAAGCTCTCGTATATCATGAAGGGGTGGGAGTGTTACGCCAAAAAAATCTTCAGCGTAAACGATATTTTCTTTATTTAAATCTTCAAGTAGTTTGAGTTGCCCTTCATTAAGCTTGTCTATAATGGCTTTTAGCAAGTCATTGTCAGCAGCTTCTTTTTTGGCGTTGATATTTACAGAACTTAAGGCGAGTAAGGAAATGAATCCAATAATCATGACCAATAGGACGATGGTAGGCATAAGGTTACCTCTAAGGGGTTAAAAGTTTAGGTGTTTCTTTGTATAGATTTATCTTCCTTTGTATACACTAAGTCTTGTTGTGTCAAGAGGGAGATGCGATTGTGTGAAAATATGCCACAGTCATATAGGTTAACAATTCCAACTCAATTGCATGTTGCTTAAATGCTGATAAACTGTATATTTTATAGATAGGGGTATTATTAAGCCATGAAGAAAACAAACATTTACCTGCTCAGTATGTTTATTGGGGTAAGCGCTTGTTCGTCGATTCCAGAACATGCTTTGACCACTTTACACGAAGAAGAGGTTTTTGCTCTTAAGCATTTACCATGCGAAGCTGTGGGTGTTAAAAGTCCGTGGGAAAAACGTGATTATAGCTTTTTGTGTAATATGGGTGAATGGGGAACTATTAATTACACCTTTTATGAAAACGAAGCGAAAGACGGTAAGGTTGATAAAGCCAAGCTTATGTGGAAAGAGTATAAGCGCGATTCATTTTTCCCAACAAACCGTGAAAGCGTTGAAATTGTCTTAGGTCGGTTGTCTGACCAGTTTGCACCAAATCACCGTATGTCTATGATAGGTTTCGCTTCAAGGTTAAACACATATACATTTTACACAGATTACGTGAAAATAAAACATAGCACAGACTATTATAAAAATACGCCTGAGCCATATTATTTACATAGCGTGACGATAGAAAACACAGAAGATTAAAAAAGATATAATAACAACATTTAATTTAATAAAAAGGTATGCTTTATGACGAATTTAGTCCCAATTACAGTTGCGATGGGTGATGGCATTGGCCCAGAAATTATGGACGCAACGCTTCGTATTTTAAGTGCAGCAAATGCACGTATTAAGCCTGAGTTTGTTACGCTCGGTTTAAAGGCTTATGATGAAGGTATTGCCACAGGGGTAACGGCCGAGGCGTGGGATTCTATCCATAAAAATAAAATTATTTTAAAAGCGCCGTTAACAACACCGCAAGGTGGCGGGTTTAAAAGTGTTAACGTGACTATTCGTAAATCTCTCGGTTTGTTTTCTAATGTGCGTCCAACGCAAACGTTTGAGCCTTATGTTGCGTCAAAGCATGCAGGCGTTGACCTTGTTATTGTGCGTGAAAACGAAGAAGATTTATACGCTGGTATTGAATATCAGTCGACAAATAATGCCTTTCAAAGTGTTAAGCTTTTAACAAGGACAGGTAGTGAACGTATTATTCGTTATGCCTTTGAGTATGCGCGTGCCAACGGCCGTAAAAAAGTGACGTGCATGATTAAAGACAATATTATGAAAATCAGCGATGGTATGTTTCATAAGGTCTTTAAGGAAATTGCTAAGGAATATCCTGAAATTGAAGCGGATAATTATATTGTAGATATTGGTATGGCTATGGTAGCGGCGCATCCTGAACGTTTTGACGTTATTGTAACGCTTAATCTATACGGTGATGTTGTTTCTGATATTGCTTCATTGGTGGCAGGTTCTGTAGGTCTTGCAGGCTCTATGAATATTGGTGAAGAGTATGCTATGTTTGAGGCTATTCATGGCAGTGCGCCCGACATTGCAGGTCAGGGGATTGCTAACCCTTCAGGCTTGCTTAATGGTGCTATTATGATGCTTGGTCATTTAGGACAGCATGACGTTGCGGCAAATATATATAATGCATGGGCGCGTGCGATGGAAGATGGTTGTCATACATCAGATATTGCTGTAAAAGGCGACAAAGCCTTATCAACAACAGAATTTGCCGACGCAGTTATTGCGCGATTGGGTCAAAAGCCTGAGAAATTACCAGCGGCAGCAGCCGAAGGTAAAGGGCAGATGAAGATGCCAACATCGGCTGAGTGTAAGGTGAACACTGCGGTTAAGAAAATGGTAGGTGTTGATATTTGTATTGATTGTTTAGATAAAACAATTCCAGAGTTAGGTGCTGTTTTAGAGAGCTTGCCAAATTCACCTCTAAAGTTTGAACTTATTTCAAGCCGTGGGATGAAGGTTTATCCAGGACAGGAAGTTAAAGTGCCCTGTGGCTCTGACTTTTGGCGTTGTAGGTTTTATGGTCAGGAAGTTTCTATTGGTGACGTACATAAACTTTTAGGTAATATGGAAGCGTTGGGTCTTCAATGGGTGAAGGTTGAGAATCTTTATACATATGATGGAATACAAGGCTTTTCACTCTGCCAAGGGGAATAATAAGAAACTGTGATGAAATTACAATGTAGTATAGGTGTTAAATAGGCGGATAGTATAAATAAAACTGTTGCCACATATTGCATATTAGAATATAGCAGGGTAAGCTGATCACAGTAATAAATTTCTTGGGGGGAATTGTTTTTTGCAAGCCGTTGAGAATAAAAAGAAGAAAGTTGAGAGAAATGTTTAAAAAATTGTCACTATCAGTAGCGTCACTAGCTTTGTTAACAGCATGTTCAGCATGTTCAACAATGCCAAAAGATGGTTCAAACAGCGATATGAGCTCAAGCTACGAAGCTCCAGCAAAAGTTGCGCCATCAAAGTCTAAATTAGAAGAAGTTGCTGCAATGTACACAGGTAACAAAGTTCAGTTTGACTTTGATAGTGCTGCATTAAGCGCTGAATCACAGGCTCGTCTACGTGCTGTTGCAAAACGCATTAAGTCTGAAAACCCAAGCCAAGTTATTGTTGAAGGTCACTGCGATGAGCGCGGAACTCGCGAATATAACCTTGCTTTAGGTGATCGTCGTGCGGTTTCTGCTAAGAAGTTTCTTGTAGGTTTAGGTATTGATTCAAGTAAAATCAAAACTATTTCTTACGGTAAAGAACGCCCAATGAACACAGCACACAATGCTGTTGCATGGGAACAAAATCGTCGTAGTGTAGTTAAGTTCTAATAAATTTGTCATATCAATAAATTTATTAAGCTTCAATTACAAGGGTTTTAAAGGCGGAAACTATATTTTCTGAATAAAACTTTATGTCGATTTAGCTTTTACGCTTTCAGGTTCACGATATTTCTGTTATCGTGAGCCTGTTTAATTTATATGCGTAATCATAGGGCGAAAGAAAATGAAAAAAATTGTTCTAGGTATGACAATTCTAACGGTGTTAACAGCGCCTCTACTTGCTTATTCTCAAGATGAGACTGAAGTAGGTAAGTTAAAACAGCGTTTAATGGCGTTGGAACAAAAAATTTATAGCGGTAAAAACTCAAATTCAGAGCTCATGTTGGCTGATTTTGAAGCACGTCTTGGTGGTTTAGAAGAAGAGTCGCAAAAAGTTTACGGTGCGGTTGAAGAGTTGGGTTATTCTGTTGATGAATTTGCCAGAAAAATGGATCTGATCGCAAAAGATTTCGATCTCCGTTTGGTGGATTTAGAAACATCTGTGGCTGAATTGAAAAAGCAAAAAGCGCAAGCACCAGCACCAGCTAAAGACGAGAAAAAGGCTGTAAATAAAGCCGAATCTAAAGGTAAATCTCCAGAAACAAAAGCAAAGTCAGAAACTAAAACATCTACAACTTTAGATGTTCCTGCTGACATTTCAGCTGAAGACTTGTACGGCAAAGCATATCACCTGCTTGTTGCAACATCATATGCTGATGCTGAAAACTGGATGAAAGAATTCATTAAACGTCATCCTTCACATGACCTTGCAGATAATGCACACTACTGGTTAGGTGAAATTTATTTAGTCGAAGAAGAGCCTCAAAAAGCGGTTGTTTCTTTCTCAACAGGTTTATCTAAATTCCCTCAAGGTGCGAAGGCACCCGCTAACCTATTAAAAATGGGTGCAGCTTTTAAACAAATGGGTAAAAAAGATTTTGCTGAAAGTTCATGGAAAAAGCTTATGAACGACTTTGCAAAGAGCCCAGAAGCAGAAAAAGCAGAAAAAGAACTCGAAAAACTTAAGGTTGAAGGTTAATCTTTTTACCAAGTCTAAAGGGAGTCTCGTTATAGGGGTTTTATGAATATTTCGCTTACCTCTTATAAAAAATCAAAATTTGCAGTTGCAGTGTCAGGGGGTAGTGATTCCCTCGCACTGCTTCATTTGCTTGTAGATAATGGTTTGCAAAATAACATGACTGTTTTACACTTTGACCATAATTTACGTGCCGAAAGCGCAGATGAAGCAGTGCAAGTGCATGATATTTGTAATGAATTAAATGTAAAATGCGTTATTGGCAAATGGTTAGAACCAGACTTAGACGGTAACTTACAACAAGCTGCCCGCCATGCCCGTTATGCGTTTTTCAAACAGTACTGCCATGAAAATAATCTAGAATTTGTGATGGTTGGTCACACAGTTGATGATGTTGCTGAAACATTTTTAATGCGCCTTGCACGTGGCAGTGGCCTAAAAGGGCTTAGTGCCATGCAGGAAAACTCTCATGCGATGGGTGTGCATGTGGTGCGTCCTTTGTTGCATATTTTGCGTGAAGATTTACAAAAATATTTACATCAAAAAAATGTAAAATATATATCCGACCCTTCAAATGATAATTCTAAATTTTTCAGAATTCGTATCCGTAAATTAAAAAACTTACTTCATGAAAGCGGTCTTACTTATAAAAACATTCGTGAAAGTGCGCTTTCCTTAAGGCGCGCGGATGACGCGTTGCTAAGCTATACGCAAATGGCATTTGATAATTGTGTTAAGGTAGAGGGTGCAAAGCTTCTAGTTGATATGTCATTTCAGTATTATCCTGATGAAATAAAATTGCGCCTTATTGAAAAAGTTATCCTTCAAATAACAGGTGAAGGGTTGGCACCGCGAACCAGTAAAAGGCTGAGAGCTGTTAAGGCTATGGAAAGTGGTGAAAATAAATTCACATTAGGTGGTGTAAAATTTACCTTTAAATCTGATAGCTATTTACTAGAAATTGAGTGATATTTCCTGTATTCTGACATCAAAACAATGAGGTGAAAATGGATCTTTTCGGTGCAGATGATAATGTAAAAAATGAAATGGCAGCGCTTCAAAAACAAGTTGAGCGCCATAACAAACTTTATCATGAAAAAGACACGCCTGAAATTTCAGACGGCGAATATGATGCCTTATTCCACAAGCTCAAAAAGTTAGAAGAGGAACACCCGCATTTAAAAGATAAAAACTCTCCCACCAATAAAGTAGGGGGCGGTGTTAAAAATACTTTTCTTTCTGTCCCTCATAAACTGCCAATGCTTTCGCTTGGTAACTGTTTTTCTAAAGAAGATGTGCAAGATTTTATGACACGTATATCAAGGTTTTTAAGTGTCGAAAAATTCACACCATTGGTGGCTGAACCTAAAATTGACGGTATTTCTTGTTCAATTCGATATGAAGATGGTCATTTGGTTCAAGCGCTAACCCGTGGTGACGGCCAGGTGGGTGAAGATATTACAGCCAATGTTAAAACCATTTCAAATGTGCCGCATAAATTAAAAGGCGAAAATGTGCCAAGCGTCATTGAAGTACGCGGCGAAATTTATATGAATGATAATGACTTTGCTTTGTTAAATGAAAAACAAGCAGATAAAGGAAGCAAAATTTTTGCCAATAGCCGTAATGCGACAGCGGGTACAATTAGACAACTTGATGTTGCCATTGTGGCGAGTCGTCCATTAAAGTTTTTTGCCTATGCTTTTGGTGATGCTAGCGATGATGTTCAGTTTTCTACGCACGCGTTAGAACTTGAAACAATGCATGCTTGGGGCTTTCATGTGGTGGAAGAGGCGGTTGTTTTAAATTCGCTTGAAGAAATCATGGACAACTATCAAAACATGCATAAAAAACGTGTAAGCCTTGGTTATCCTATTGATGGTATTGTGTATAAAGTAAACGAGATTGCTTTGCAAAAACGTCTTGGCTTTATTGCACGTTCCCCGCGTTGGGCAATTGCCCACAAGTTCCCCGCAGAGCAAGTTACAACTCTTTTAGAAGGTATAGATGTGCAAGTAGGGCGTACGGGTACAATAACGCCTGTAGCACGGCTTGTGCCTGTGGCTGTTGGTGGTGTTATTGTTTCAAATGCGACCTTGCATAACGCAGACTATATTGCGGGGCGTGACATTCGTATTGGTGATACGGTTTTTGTAGAGCGTGCGGGCGACGTTATTCCCAAAGTTGTAAGTGTTGTTGAAGCTAAAAGACCCCCGAATGCTAAACCTTTTAATTTCCCTACCCTATGTCCTTCGTGTGAACATGCCTTGGTGCGTGAAGAGGGAGAGGCTGCTTTTAAGTGTATAAACCATCTCACCTGTCCAGCTCAACAACGTGAGCAAATGGCACATGCAATCAGTAAAAATGTTCTTAATATTGACGGGCTTGGTCCAAAACAAATTGATGTTTTTATCGAGCAGGGTTTTATAAAAGACTGGGCTGATATCTTTTATCTAAAGAATTTTAAAAATGAAATGTTAGAGCTTAAAGGCTTTAAGGAAAAATCTGTTGAAAATATTTTAGCGTCGGTTGAAAAAGCTAAGCATATTACTTTGCCACGTTTTATTACTGCACTTGGTATTGAGATGGTGGGTGTTCAAGTAGCTGTGTTGTTGGCAGAAGAATTTGAAACCTTTGATGGTTTAAAAAAGGCTGCGACTCATGTTGATAATCTAACCTCTATTGATGGTATTGGTGGCGTGATTGCACAAAATATTTGTGAACTTTTTGCCTATGAAGATAACTTAAAATTATTACAAAAATTATTTGATGCAGGTGTTGAACCTCAAGTTTATGTTAAACCTAAAGCTGTGGATAGCTTGTTGTCTGGTAAGGTTTGTGTATTGACAGGCACTCTATTGACGATGGGGCGGAGTGAAGCCAAAGAACGCATTTTACAGCTGGGCGGAAAGGTTTCAAGCAGTGTTTCATCTAAAACAGATTTTGTCATTGCAGGAGATGCAGCAGGGTCTAAGCTCAAAAAAGCACAAGAACTGGGTGTGGCTGTACTTACAGAAGATGAGTTTTCATCTTTAGTATAGAGACCTGTTATATTTATATAATTACAAAAAAAGAACACCCTAAAAGGGTGTTCTTTTTTAATTTATTGATAGGTTTAAAACTTATAACCTAGGCTTAACGAAGTGAGCGTATCTGTGTTCTTTTTAGCAGAAGGAACGTCAGAGTTGTGTTCTATTGTTACGCCTACTTTTAAGTATAAGCTTTCTGAAAGTTTGTTTTTAAGAGATGTTTCAGAAAGTGTAATGGTTGAGTCGGCAAAAGAAATGCTAAAGTCTTCTGCAAGTTCTATGCTTTCATTGATAACCCAGTTTGCTTTACCAGACAATTTTGCAAGTGCGCTATTTTCTTTAACTTCTTGTGTGTCCAAAGAATGGCGTCCACCCACACTTACTTCACCAGCAACACGTAACTGTTTTGTGTTGTAGAATTTGTGACCATAACCAATACCTTCAGATACACGGTATTGGTAACCATTTAATCGTTCGTTTACATATTCAGCTTCACCAAATACATAGTTAGTTGTAGATATGTTGTAACGAGATTGACCGATAATACGGTATTTTTCTTCGCTTCTTATGTTGTTTTCAGTCGCAGAATGTGCTGATGCTTTAACAGTGTGTCCCCAGGCTTTTGCTTCACCTTCTTTGTTTAGTGTCGCACCAAAACGTAAGTTTTCTTTATTTGTGTTACCGCTTGCAAAGTTTGCACCTGCTTCAATATCACCTTCCCATCCTGTAAAAATATCACTCACAAGTTCATTTGCATGAGCTGTTGATGTTTGGATAAGTGCGCTTGTAATAAGGCAAGCTTTAAAAAATGTATTTTTCAATTTACGTTCCTTATTTTATGTTTTTAAGATTATTTATCTGTATTGTGAATATGCACATCTCTTTGAGGAAATGGGATGGATATGCCATTCTTATCAAATTCTAATTTTACTTTTTCCTGCATGTCGTAAAATACAGGCCAGTAGTCAGCAGATTTAACCCAAACACGTACGTTAAAGTTAATACTGCTATCAGCCAATGCAGAAACAGCAACAAGGTGCTCTTTATCCTTAATAGCGCGATCTTCTTTATCAATAATATCAAGCAATACTTGTTTTACTTTTTTAATATCATCACCGTAACCACAGCCAAAAACCATGTCGACACGTCTTGTTTTTTCTGTAGAGTAGTTGGTAATATTATTTGATGTAATTGAAGAATTTGGTGTGATAATTGTTTTGTTATCACCCGTTTTTATAGTTGTGGTGAAGATGCTAATGTCTGAAACGGTACCAGAAACACCAGAAGCTTCGACAAAATCACCAATTTTAAATGGACGGAATAAGATGACCATTATACCTGCTGAAAAGTTAGATAGTGAGCCCTGAAATGCAAGGCCGACAGCTAAACCTGCAGCCGCTAAAATAGCAGCGAGTGATGCGGTTTGAACACCAATGCGGTCAAGTGCTGAAATGGCTACAAATAAAATGATTAGTCCGTATAAAATATTGCATAAGAAAGATATAAGTGTTGCATCAACCTTGCCTTTTTTTAATGATTTTCGGACGCAAAATACAGCAAATTTAGCGAGCCATTTACCTATGATAAATATGGCGAGTGCGATTAAGATATTGAAGCCGTAAGTTGTTAAATAAAATTGAATGTCTTCCATGATATGAACCTATAATTATTATAAAGGCGATAATAGTGAAAAATAATAAAGTGTCAATCTATAAAGACGTTTTATAAAGATAGTGCCATAAAAATATGGTGCTCATTTTCATGAAACACCATATTTTAAGGTTTGTAAATTTTGTTAAGGTACTTAACTTTTTAACCTCTAATTTTAAGTGGTAAAAGAATCGCTATAATTAAAAGTACGATACCAATAACTATACCAGTCATACTGCCACTCATATCGAATAGGCTTGGATATGAAGAACCTTCAACAAGACCAAGCGTTACTTTACCGCTTGATATTTTTTCAAATAAGAAGCTGTCTTTTATGTCCGCATAATTGATCATGAATAAGAATGCACCTACAAGGCCACCTATAACAAAAACACCAGCGTCCTTACGACCTGTTGCAAAGGCTGTTATACCTGTTCCTGGACAGTAACCTGAAATGGCAAAACCTATTCCTAATAATGCACCACCAACGACAACACCAATGTAAGAGTCTTTGACAGATAAATGTGCAATATCAATAAGGCCAAGTTCAATACCAGCAAATAAGCCGATAGATGAAAAACCAATAGCACCAAGAATAATCTTCATGAGTCTTGTGTCTGTTAATCTAAGCATGTTTATAATGTTGTTAGGGTTTGTTGCACCCACTCTGTCTAGAGCAAAGCCAAATAAACCACCAATAAGGATTGCTAGAAATATACTCATATTATTTCTCCTTTTTTCTAAATACTAAGATAGCGGTAGGAATGCCTGCGGCAAATGCACCAGCTGCAAATAAATAACCACTTAATGATGTTTGCATAATACCACTCATCATGTGACCACTTGTGCAACCGCCAGCAAGCCTTGCCCCATACAAAACAAGCACACCTGAAAGAAATGCAACGATATAACGCTTGGTCTTATTGTTACCGTAGTTATCGCGCCAAACCTTTGGCATTGTGTTTTCTTCTTGAGTTTGTCCGCCACGTAGTTTAGACGATATCCAAGCACCTGCTAACATGGCAAAAACAAATACATAACTGTAATTTAATGGGTTACTTACACTTTTGGCGTATTTTCCACCGCTTTTATTAAGGTATTCATTCGTACTTACATAACCACTTTTTGCAGCTGCGTCCTCTGTTATAAGGGAAGGTGTTACCGCATCCCATACAATAGCATCTGCAATAACAAACTGTGTAGACACGCCAATAGGCTTCACAAGCCATACAGCGAGTAGGAATACACCACCAAGCATAATAATAGCTTTAAGCAATGATTTGTTCTCTTTACATTTATATTTCATATCAACTTTCTCTCATATTAGATATATTTAATATTATTATATGTGTTTGCATGTCATTAGTCAATAGTGTAATATTAGAAAAATCTAATTTAATAAAGGACGTGCATTATGGTGAGTGAAGTTAACAAAGAATCTTTGGCTGATGTTGTTGCTATAATGAAGTTGCTTTCAAATCCTACAAGGCTTGGTGCACTTTGCCTTATGCTTGAAGATGAAATATCTGTAAGTGATTTATCAAAAAAGTTAGAAATAGAGCAAACAGCACTTTCTCAACACTTGAAAATGCTACGCGACAATGACTTAGTTGAAGTGCGCAGAGACCACCGTACGCTTTATTATAGTTCTAAAAATAAAAATATTTTAACTTTAATAAAAACGCTTAAAGATCTTTATTGTCAGCCATAATACAAATTAGATAAAGCATTCGCCCGCTTTATTTATGCATTAACTTCCCTCTGTAGGGATTATTTTCTTTTCTATATCAAGGTAATTTAAAACGCTCTGTGATAATTGGGTGGCAATATTAATGTGTTCAGGGATCGTTGAAATGTTGTAATGAGACATAAGCGCTTGCGCGTGCTCACTGTCTATTGCGCGTGCAAAAATGGGAAGGTCTGGATAACTAGCGCGAATTTCTTTAATGCATTTATCAGTGGCTTCTTGACTATTTAAAGTAATAACAACACCTCTAGCTTTATCTAGATAGAGCTTTTTAAGGGTTGATGCTTTTAGCACGTCACCGTAAAGGGCGTCGACACCAATTCGTTTGGCTAAGTTAAATTTTGCGGCGTTTTTATCAAGTGCAATAATGTGCATACCTTGTGTTGCCAGACGTTCACTTAAATAGTGTCCCACGCGCCCATATCCAATAATGACGAGGTGATCTGAAATGTTCATTATATCAGGTTGAGAAGGCGTAGATTCAGATACGTCAGGGCTTTCATTATCGGATATCCTTTGCCCAATTTTTCTAGCGATAGGTGAAATAACAGGTGTGGCTATCATGGTTATACCGATGATGATAAGTATAAATTCTCCCGCATTTTGATTTACTAGGCCGCTTGTTAGGGTTGTACCTATAACAAGTAAACCAAATTCACCTGCTTGAGGCAATAAAAGTGCTGTTTCGGTTGCGATGGCATGAGATTTTTTCCATAGCCTGCAAAGCACGTAAATAATTGTTGATTTTAATGCCATTAAACCAAAGGCAGATACGAAGTAAAGAAGAGGCGATTCGAATATTTTTGATATGTTGATGCTCATACCAAATGAAATAAAAAATATGCCGAGTAAAAGACCTTTAAATGGCATGATGGTAGACTCTATCTCATGTCTAAATTCAGTTTCTGCAAGCAGCAAGCCCGCTAAAAATGCACCCAGTGCGAGTGATATTCCAGCAAGGCCTGCAAGAGATGACGTAAGTAATATGACAAGCAATGTTAAAGCCATAAATACTTCGATGTTGCCATGCTTGTTCGCAAATATAAAGACAGGTCTTAATACAAAACGTCCTGAAATGTAGATAAATACGCCTGTAACAATCATTTTCCCTAAAGCCAATACAAGTGCAGTATGAATAGGTTGGTCACTGTTTGTAGAAAGTATGGTTAGCAGGAATAGAATAGGCATAACGGCAATGTCTTGCATAAGTAATATGCCGAATGTTGTGCGTCCTGTTTGGGTGGCAAATAACTTTTTTTCTTGAAGCCACTGGGTAATAATAGCTGTGGAAGATAAGGAAAGCGCCAAACCTATCAGTATAGAAATTGTGATCGAATTTCCCCACAAGTATGCTACGCCACCAATAGCGGTGGCTGTTATTATGACTTGTGCGCTACCAAGCCCAAATACAAGTTGCCTCATTTGCCAAAGCCTTTGTGGTGAAAGCTCAAGACCAATGACAAAGAGCAGAAGTATTATGCCAAGCTCGGAGGCGTGGTGTACGTATTCATTACTTTGAAATGTTAGATGTGAAAGAAAAGGGTAATCACCGACAAGTAACCCAATACCAAAAGGGCCTAATATAATACCTGATATTAAATATCCAAGAGTGTTGGTTATTCTGATTTTTTTTAGCAATGGCACAACCAAAGCCGCGACTGCTAAAAACAGACATACTTCAATCAATATAGGTAATAATGGCGACTCTTTCATGGTTATATTAAACCATAAATTTCATTTGAATGTGAGTGAGATTTTATAAATACTAATAAAAAAACTTTAAAAAGGTGATTGTTTTATCATTATAAGTGGCTGTAAATTTTTTGTTATTTAGATATTGTCAGTTAGATTCTACTATGGAAATGCAAAAGTATATATGTACATTTTATCTTTTACTACTCATTGCAGTTGTGCTGTTTTGGGCGTACACTTAATCAAAATAAGAATATGGAGTCCTTTATGAGCTTGAAAAAATCCTATCCCGTTCCTCAAAAAGTTAAAGATAATGCTTATATTGATCAAAAAAAATATAAAGAAATGTATGCGCTTTCTATAACGGATCCGCATAAGTTTTGGGGAGATATGGCAGAAAAGTTTTTGTCTTGGGATAAAAAATGGGATGAAGTAAGCCATTGTAATTTTGAAGAACCGCGTATTGAATGGTTTAAAGGGGGGCAACTTAATGTGTCTTATAACTGTTTAGACAGACATCTTAAAGAGCGTGGTGACAAAATAGCTATTTTATGGGAAGCCGATAACCCCGAAGAAAAAGATGTACGCTTAACCTATGCACAATTGCATGAACGGGTTTGTAAGTTTTCAAATGTGTTAAAAAAACATGGTGTTCAAAAAGGTGACCGTGTGTGCATTTATATGCCTATGGTGCCAGAGGCAGCTATAGCGATGCTAGCATGTGCACGTATCGGCGCTATTCATAATGTTGTTTTTGGTGGTTTTAGTGCTGAGGCTTTGCAAAGCCGCATTGAAAGTTCTGAGTGTAAAATTGTTATTACAGCCGATGAAGGTTGGCGTGGCGGGAAAAGAATTAAGCTAAAAGACACGGTAGATAACGCTTTAGATCATGCTTGTCAAAGTGTGAAGAAGGTCGTTGTGCTAAAGCGTACAGGCGGAGATATAAACTTTCAAGAGGGGCGTGACCTTTGGTACTACGATGAAATGTTGACGGCCAGTAAGGACTGCCCTGTAGAGATTATGGACGCGCAAGATCCTTTGTTTATTTTATATACCAGTGGTTCAACAGGTCAACCAAAAGGCGTTGTGCATGGCACAGGCGGTTATCTGCTTTATGCGGCGGCAACGTTTAAATATGTGTTCGACTATAAGGAGGATGATATATTTTGGTGTACAGCAGATGTGGGTTGGATTACGGGGCACAGTTATATGGTTTATGGCCCTTTGGCAAACGGCGCAACCACACTTATGTTTGAAGGCGTGCCGCAATATCCAAGTTGGAGTAGGTTTTGGGAGGTGGTTGATAAATATAAGGTCAATATTTTATACACAGCGCCTACAGCTATTCGTGCCATTGAAAGTCATGGTGATGCATATTTAGAAAGTACCAGTAGAAAAAGTTTACGCATTTTAGGTTCAGTAGGAGAGCCTATCAATCCTGAAGCATGGTTGTGGTATTACGAAAAGGTTGGGCATGGTGATTGTCAAATAGTTGATACATGGTGGCAAACGGAAACAGGCGGGCATATGCTTACGCCACTTCCAGGCGTAACCGACCTTAAACCCGGTTGTGCGACATTGCCATTTTTTGGTGTGGTTCCAAAAATTGTAGATGAAAATGGTAACGAGCTAAAAGGTGCTTGTGAGGGTATTTTGTGCATTGAAAGCAGTTGGCCAGGGCAAATGATAACGGTTTATGGTGACCATAAACGTTACAAAGACGCTTATTTTAGCACTTTTAAAAATTCATATTTCACAGGTGACGGTTGCACACGTGACGCAGACGGTTATTATTGGATTACAGGACGCGTGGATGATCTTATCAATGTGTCAGGTCACCGTATTGGAACGGCAGAGGTTGAAAGTGCATTGGTGTTGCATAAAGCGGTTTCAGAAGCGGCGGTTGTTGGTTTCCCGCACCCTATTAAAGGTGAGGGAATATATGCCTATGTGACCTTGCACGATGGATATGAGGCAAGTGATGGGCTATATAATGAGCTGATTGCGCAATGTGCTAAGGAAATTGGTCCTATCGCAAAGCCCGATGTTATTCACTGGACGCAAGCTTTACCTAAAACAAGGTCGGGTAAAATTATGCGCCGTATTTTACGCAAAATTAGCGCACAGGAAACAGATAATTTAGGTGATATTTCCACATTGGCAGAACCAGAGGTTGTGAGCGAACTTATAAAAGGTCGTCAAAAAATTAAGCTGTAAAATGAATACTGTTCACGGATATATCGTGGCAGCGTATAGCGGTAATAATAGACACCAAACTTGCTTTTATGTAAGTACATGAGTGGTGAGTTTAGTGTCGAAATGAGAAGAGGTAAAGGTTTTGTTAAAGCTTAGCCACATTCATAACTAAGTTATAGATAAACCAGCCATCGCCAGTAATAAATGACTGCGGCTTAGCTGTAGCAGCATCACGCTGCACACCCAATCCATCATCGTATGGTTGAAATGAAACAATCTTATCTAACTTAATTCTCAATAGCTTTTAAATCATCTATATCTTCAAAGTTTTCAATAAGGTTGATAATATCACTCTTAGCTTGATTATATTTTGATTTGCACTCTTTATGTGAACGTCTTAAAAAGCCAGCAGGTTCTTCGCAATATTTACAAATAAGATATCAACAGCTTACAGCCCACCACAAAAGACAGTTTGTACAACCAAATTGTACCACCTGCATACAAACCTGAATAACCTGATGAAATAAATAAGAAAGTTATAAATGGTGCGGATAATAGGAATCGAACCTACACATCTTTCGATACAAGAACCTAAATCTTGCGCGTCTACCAGTTCCGCCATATCCGCAAAACACCATATAACACAGCTTTAATAAATGGGGCGAGCGACCGGGCTTGAACCGGCGACATCCAGCACCACAAGCTGGCGCTCTACCAACTGAGCTACGCCCGCCATAAGTTGAGTTACTTTTCAGTCATCTCTCTTAAAGCTGGTTTGAGTTTTAACCAACTTTTAAACAAAGTGCAACTAAAAAAAACGCAAAAACAAAAAAAAGTTTCATGTGCATTAAAATACCTTGCCAAATACACTGATTATGCTATGTTTTGATTGTTGCGCCCGTAGCTCAGCTGGATAGAGCACCTGCCTTCTAAGCAGGTGGTCACAGGTTCGAATCCTGTCGGGCGCACCATTTAATCTAGATTTTGTCGAACTTTAGAGAAATCCCCTCAAAAAAGCCCGCTGTGTGCGGCGAATCGCCGAAACTGTTTTTCCGATGGACAGTAGAGAATATCCATTTCTCATGCAATATAGTGCGTTTTCTCTATGGGTTAATTTTTCGTCCCTCGGGCACATAGATCATAATCCAATTATAATTAGATTTATTTCAGATAAGTGGACCTTACTATAAAGGAATTTATATGAAGGAATCGTTTAGAATGAAATTTCCAAAATCTTCGCAATAACATTGCGGACGTAGCGGCTGGAGCAATTTTCTCGTTCGGCAATAGTTTGTAGATTTTTACCTGCGAAATGTTCTTCTCGCCAAATGGTTCCTTGGACAATCTTTTTAATTTCAGTAGTGGATAAACTATCGATGTCATTTTGAATGTTTGATCTGATGACAATTGCACCTCTTTTTACACGCTTGGTTTGATAGGGTATAGTTAAATTTATTTCATTTGAAATAGTGTTGATATTCAGCTCTAAATACTCTTTAGCAAGTGCTGTCTATTGGACAACTGGACAACAAAGTTTACAGTTGCTAAATATACCTATTAAATGAGTTGGACGCTCTTAAATGGGAATATGTTTCTATACGATTACAAATCGTAAATTGAGGCGACAGCCTAAACAAATCATTTTTTTACCACCTCAAAATCACCAATAATTTATTTCTTAATACCCCAATACTTATAGAGTTCAGTGCCTTTTTGTGGAATGGTGACAGTATTTTCTCGTTGACAGAAACCGTTGATCAAGCCTAACAAACCAATAAGAACAAGGGCACGAGCCAGTTGGCCTGCGTACGGGAACTTGTCTTTGTACTTACCTGCACTTCTCCAAATTGAAATATAAACAAATGCACAATAAAAAAGGACGAACCAATAGAAAATAGCTACAACCCCCATGCCTTTTAAGGAGTAAATAAAACTATCGTAATTCGTATTAATATAGTTGAATAGTAAAGGGAATGCTACAAGTCCAAAACCTGCAAAAACCCAGAAGGTTACCTTTAGAGGGATATCTCCATTAAAAAGCTTGATGAAAAAGTTTTTCTTATCGCTTTTAGTGTCGTTTGATACTCGAACTTTAGAAGTTTCTAGGTTTTTATATCCAGTAAAAAAAATCCTATATATTTTAAGGCTTAAGATACTAAATAAGATGGCAAGCATTGGGCTCATGTAATATCTATAACGTTGGTTTTCACCAATTTCTAATAATATAGAAGTCGTTGTTACGTAACCAATAATATAAAGCATTGCCCAGTAAACTATTGCTTGTGGGTCTTTATTATAACTTTTATGACAAGCTACACAGAAGCCATAACCAATAAGTCCTAATAAAATAAACGGTGTAAACCACGGGAAATTAGTCCAGCCATTATATTCAATGTATTCCCAAATATAATTGGGCATATCATGGTTTTTAGTCCATCGCTCTCTCAAGATTTGACTTTGTGACATGCTTGTCCAATTCATACGTCCAGTGGTTATAAAGCTCCAAGCCCTGTCCCAGGGTTCGGTCGCGTTTTTACCGTATGTATGAAACCACTCGCTAGGTGAAAGCATGAACAGATAAAGTGCTGCTTGAGTGCCTTTAAGATAAACCTCTGGGTGTGTCTTGAGCATATTTAAAGAGTTTTTTTCTGCTTCCTTAGAAAAAGTCGCCATTGCTAAATGATGTAAATTGGATGTTTTCCCATCGGCGTGCTTAACCATATCGAGAATAGGTATTCCAGTAGATTCTTTTACGTCTTCAAAATTAGGATAAGCTTCCACTGGGGTAAATGGTTTGATATGTGCATTAGGTGTAATCACACCTTCTTTGATAAAATTATTTTTTTCCTCGGGCGATGTTGGGTAGTACAACATGATATTAGAAATGCTCAAGCCGCCCCAAGTTGAAGCTGCAAATTGTCCTGTTTGCATGTATGTTTTCCCATACCATGATAAAATAATGCACAATGGTATAATACACCCAAGTAAAATTTTCCAACGATACTTACCTATAAATAAAAACAATAGCAAGGCAGCAACCACAAAAAATACAAGATGAAATATACTGTGCAACAGTGATACTGCTACCAAGCAAAAAAAGATGTAGCTTGCATTTTTATAACTAGGTTTATCTACAAATTTAATTAAATTAAATATCGAAAGGGTGATCAAAACAGTTATAGGAAAAGTGTATAAAAAATAACTTCCGTAATAAAGAGAGTTTGCACTAATACTAAATAAAAATGCGATTCCAGCAGACCAGTAGGCTGGAACACCTAGCCTTAATTGAATATTATAAAGCGTAAGCATAAGTATAACACCTAGCACAACAAATATAGGTAAGGCTGCAATCCAGTATTGTTCAAAAGGAGACAGGTTTATAACAAGCCAGGTGAAAATTGCAAATAAAGGAGGTTGGGCATGCATACTCCATAAATTTACCCAAAAATCATTTTGCATAAGGTTAATGTCCATCATAAACATTCCGCCTATTGTTGCTTCCATGTTAATTCCTACAAATAAAATGCAGGCTCTTACTAAGAGATATAAGGCTGTAAGAATTAAAGGGATTTTATAATGAATAAAGTTTTTATCTGTAGATAGTGCTGGCATCATACGAAAAAAATCACAGCATTTTTGTTTGACTTTATTTATGGATAAATAAGGGGTTTTTAGCTTCATTTTTAAGAACGCTCACGTAAATTGATAATACTTATTTTAATAAGCGCACATTAAAACACACGCGTAAAAAAATTAAAATCTTAAATTAAATTTTTTATAATGGGGGGCTATATTAATTATAGTCATAATTCAAATTTTATGATAATTTCGTCATGTAAAATAAAGGAAATAATTCAATGCCTCAGAATAAAGAAACTACCGTTTTTGATAAAAATATTGTTTTTTCAGTTGTTGCGCCTGTTTATAATGAAGAAGAAGCTATTCATATTTACATTGAAAAAACACTTAAAACCCTAAAAGAAATGGGTGTTAATTACGAGCTGATATTGGTTAATGACGGATCTACTGACAACACACTAGAAATTTTAAAAACTTCCGCACAAAAAGAACAATGCGTTAGAGTTATTGAACTTTCTCGTAATTTTGGTAGAGAAATTGCCATGACAGCAGGGCTTGAACACTCTGTTGGTGATTATGTTGTTATTATGGATAGCGATATGCAAGACCCACCTGAACTGATCCCTGATCTTCTACAAAAGCTTTTAACTGATGAGCTCGACATTGTTTATGCTGCTCGCCAGTCTCGTAATGGCGAAACCTTCCTTAAAAAATTATCCTCCAAATTGTTTTATCGTGTAGCTTCAAGTATGACTGGATTAAATATCCCACAAAATGCTGGAGATTTCCGGGTTTTTTCACGCAAAGCTTTAAATTCTATTTTAACGATGCGAGAGCATAACCGTTATCTAAAAATGCTTTATGCGTATGTTGGTTATAGGGTTGGAAGTGTTGCCTTTGATAGGCCTGAAAGGTTGGCAGGAGAGTCAAGCTACAATTGGAGCTCACTTCTAGGTGCGGCAACAGACGCAATCTTCGCCTTTTCAAATAAACCATTAAGAATTATGAGTTTAGTAAGTATTACCATCAGCTCATGTTTGTTTGTTTATGCATGCTATATTTTTGTAACAAAAATTATGGGCGCAAATGTTGTTGAAGGTTGGACTAGTCTTATGTTGCTCATGTCCTTCATGTTTTCAATTCTATTTGTTTTTCTTGCTTTAATTAGTGAGTATATCTCACGTATTCTTATTGAATGTAAAAATCGACCTCTATACTATATACGCGATGAAACAGGTAACGCCGTTTTTGACATTCCAGAAATGTTACAAAATGAAAAGAAAGATTAATGACCTTAACTCAATTTCAGAAATTATTTAATTTCCGACAATTTATTTTATACTCATCAGTCGGGATTTTAAACACCATTGTAGGTGTTAGTTTTATGGCTTTGGGTGTTTACCTTGAATGGTCTTATGTGGCCTATACATTACTTGGTTACAGCATTGCTTTTTGTGTTAGCTTTACCCTTAATTTTAAGGTTACATTTAAAGTTCAGGGCAAAACAAAAAAGAGAGCTATACGTTTTTTGTGCTTTAACCTTTTAAACCTAGCCTGTGCACAGGCCTTACAAATACTTCTTATTGAAAAATATGAGATTCAGGAATATGTTGCAGTTGCAGCTACCATGGTACTTTATACAATTGTTGGATTTATCGTTAATAAGAAATTTGTTTATAATGACTAAGAAAGATAAGAATATGCCTAAAAGTTACTTACTTACAGGTGCAACATCTGGTATTGGACTTGCTATTTATAAGTCGCTTCATGAACAAGGTCATCATATTACCGTTGTTTTAAGAGATAAAAGACGCGCCGAAGTTTTGCCTTATAGCCCGCAAAATATCATAGAGGCAGACTTTGCAAACCCTCTCCAAGTAGACAAATCCTTTAAAGGTTTTGATACACCTCTCGATGGTATTATAAATGCTGCAGGTATATTACAAGGGAACAGCATATTTGAAAGTACCCCCGAAACTTTAAGTGAGCTTTTCAATATTAATGTCATTAGCCCGATCTTGATGATTAAGCACACATCATCACAGCTAAGTAAAGGTGGGGCGGTAATTTTATTTGGTTCTATTTCTGGCCACAAAGGAAGTTATGATGATGCTTACGCAGCAAGTAAGGGTGCTATACATAGTTTAGTTCGCTCGCTCTCTTTAAAGTTAGCACCTAATGCACGAGTGGTGGGTATTGCCCCTGGAATGACTTTAAATACAGGGATGACAAATAGCCTGATTGAGGGACGCTTGGAACATAATATTAAACTTATCCCTATGCAACTTGCCGGAGACCCAGGAGACATTGCAAGCCTAACAAATTATATCCTCAGTGATGAGGCTCAATTTATGACTGGAAATGTTATAGATATTAATGGAGGGCAATACCTTAGATCATGAGTACAAATTTTGATATTGCTATTGTTGGCGGCGGGTTGTACGGTTGTAGAACGGCAATACTTCTTGCCCAAAAAGGAAAAAAAGTTGTTCTTCTTGAGCAAGAAAACTCTCTTTTAAGTCGCGCAAGTCGCAATAACCAATCTCGGATTCACAATGGCTACCATTACCCACGTAGCTTAATGACGGCTATTGGTTCTCACCGTAATTATGAAAGATTTAAAACAGATTATTCTGCATGTGTGGTTGATGACTTTAAGCACATTTATGCCATTGCTGGGCATACATCTAAAATTAACCCTTATCAATTCAAATCATTTTGCAACGTTGTAGGCATACCTTTGTCTGAACCTACAAAACTACAACGAGGTCTTTTTGATTTTAATCGGATAGATGAAATATTCATTGCCGAAGAGGCCTCTATTAATACAGATATGTTTAGTGATATTGTTACTAAACAAGTGGAAGCTGAACCTAATATTACGATACACTTAAACAAATCATGTACACGTGTACATGTGGAAAACTCGTATGTATGCTTGAAAAACTCAGGCGAAGATATTAAAGCAGGCGGTGTTATTATAGCTACCTATGCAAACCTGAACAACTTCCTAATTAGTAGTGACCTTAAACCCCTTGGCTTGAAATTAGAACTTACTGAAATGCCTCTTATTAAACGTCCTCAAGATCTACAACAAACTGGAATAACGGTAATGGATGGCGCATTCTTTTCTGTAATGCCATTCGGTGGAGAGGGGTATGCAACTTTAAGTCATGTACACTATACACCTCACGCTTCTGCTCTAGCTGGCAAAGGCGATGCTTATAAAGCTTTAGAAAATTATAAGCAGAGCCACGGATCTCATTTCCCTTTCATGCGAAATGATGCCGCACGTTATATACCTAGTATGCGACAAGCAGAATACATAGATACTATTTTCGAGGTTAAGGCTATTCCAGTTAAAAATGAATTAGATGATGGCCGACCTATTCTTATATGTGAGCATGTCGGAGCACTTGGAGGGGCTGAACCATTCGTTGTTTCTTTGCTAGGTTCAAAGCTTGATACTATTTATGAGTGGGAATTGGCCCTGAATGAAAAATATTAATTTATGCAATTTATTTTTAGCTCGGTAATGTTAAGGCGTCACATATGGCTATTTTTTTACGGTATAAAAGAGCCTCGTCTTTAAGTGTTTCTTGCTTGAATACAACTACCTTCTTTTCATCCATAAGAACAGTAATGTTCTGTTGAGCAGGGTTAGCGCATAAATGCAAGGTGAACCATTCTTAATAAATTCACATTTGCATTAAAAAAAACTCTAAAGATAAGTCGTATAAATCTTTTATGCTGAGGCGTTACCAAGGCAGGTCTTTACCTGTCTCAGTCAGCATCTCTAAAAACAAACGAACACGGGTAGATAAATGCCTGTTTTGGGGGAATATTGCATAGATACCCCCACCAGATAAAATTTCATATTCTGGTAATATATGTATTAACTCGCCTGATTTAATGTACTTCGAAACCATGAATATTGGCAGGGCGCAAATACCAACATTTTGTAGGCAGCTTGCTAATAACATTTCACCGTTATTTGCTTTTAAACATGGATTTAATACAATGCTTCCATTTTTATTTTCATATTTGTATGCCCATGCTGTATTTTGGGAATGCTTTGTAAATATAAGAGTTTTATGGTCTTTAAGCTGCTCTATGTTTTTTGGTTTACCATATTTTGTTAGGTATTTAGGTGTCGCACAAATAAGTACAGGGCAATCAGCAATTTTCCTTGAGATGAAAGATGAGTCTTCAAGCGACCCTATACGCACAGCGAGGTCGTAACTCTCAGCTAGAATATCCACTTTACGATCATCAAAATCCACTTCTAATTTTACATCTGGGTATTTGTTTGCAAAGTCAGCTATAGGCTTTGTCATATACTGAAGGCCAAAAGACATGGGTATGCTAACTTTTAATATACCAGTTGGACAAGTTTTCATTTCTTGAATGAAATTTTCAGCTTCTTGTAGGTCGCTAATGGCACGGTGAGCGCGCTCCTGATAAATGGCACCTTCCTCTGTTAGAGTGACATTTCTGGTTGTTCTTTGAAATAGAGTAACGTCTAGCCTGTTTTCAAGTTTTTGTATTTGTTTGCTAATGGCTGACCCTGTCATGCCAAGTTCTTTCCCCGCTTTAGAAAAGTTGTGATGTTTAGCAACTGCCAAGAATATACTGATACGTGAAATGTTATCCATTTAAGTCCCTTTTGGAATGAATTATGTTCCGTTTGTCTATATTGTAAACTAAATGTAAGTTTATTACAATTTATTATGAAGTTAAAGTTTATGAAATTATTTGGAGTTACTTGCGATATGAAGTGGAAAAACAGCCAAAAAACATGGGGAGGTGTCTCAATTACTTTGCATTGGGTAACGGCCTTAACGGTGGTTGGTTTATTTTGTCTTGGATTGTGGATGACTGACTTAACTTACTACAGCGATTGGTATAAAACGGCACCATTTATTCATAAGAGCATAGGTGGGTTGTTATTTATTGTTATGTTATTTAGGCTGCTATGGCGCATGACTGATAATAAGCCTAAACCTTTAGCAACGCATACTAAAAGTGAGAGAATAATGGCTCATTTAGCTCATATAGCCCTATATGTTCTTATTTTTGCTATTTTTATAAGTGGTTACTTAATCTCAACGGCCGACGGCCGAGCTATTAGTGTTTTCAATTTATTTGAAGTGCCGGCCTTGCCCTTTGCTTTCGATAAACAAGAAGATATAGCAGGATTTATACACTACTACCTTGCACTTGGTGTTATCGCTTTAGCATCACTTCACGGATTTGCAGCACTTAAACATCACTTTGTAGATAAAGACAATACGCTTAATCGCATGATTGGCCGTATGAAAAAATAATTAAATTATAATAGGAGAATACTCAATGAAAAAGACATTTTTATATACACTACTCGCAGCATCAATAATGGTACCTTCAGCCTATGCTGACCAATATCAAATTGACACCAAAGGTGCCCATGCTTTTATAGAATTTAAAATTAAACACCTGGGATATAGCTGGTTGTCAGGACGCTTTAACACCTTTGACGGTTCGTTTACATATAGCAAAAAAGATATGAAAACATTAACTGCAACAGTTAACATTGACCCATCAAGTATTGATAGTAATCACGCTGAACGTGATAAGCATTTACGTAGCGAAGATTTTCTTGCAGTGAAGTCTTTTCCAAAATCTTCTTTCGTAAGCACCTCGTATAAAGAAATAGATGAAAATACAGGTGTGATGACAGGTGACTTAACATTACGCGGTGTCACAAAATCCGTCGACCTTACTGTGAATCGTATAGGCGAAGGCAATGACCCTTGGGGTGGCTACCGTGCTGGGTTTACAGGTTCAACAACTTTAACGCTCAAAGATTATGGCATTGATTATGACCTAGGCCCTGCGTCAACTCAAGTTGAGATGACTTTGCATGTAGAAGGTATTTATCAATAAGGGACCTGAATCAAGGAATAATATTATGGGACTATTAATAGAAGGCAAATGGCACGACCAGTGGTATGACACCAAAAAAACTGGCGGGAAATTTGAAAGAAAAGAATCAGCATTTAGGGATTTTATAGGTACAGATAAATTTCCTGCTGAAGCGGGGAGGTATCACCTATATATCTCCCATGCTTGCCCTTGGGCACACCGTACGGCAATTTTCCGTAAGCTAAAAGGCTTAGAGGATATTATCCCAATGACTGTGGTCGATGCTTATATGGGTGAAAACGGTTGGAGCTTGAATGAAAGCGGTGATCCTTTAAATGGTAAGGAATTTGCGTATGAGCTTTATACTTTAGCAGACTCTAACTATACAGGTCGCGTTACCGTACCGATATTATGGGATACTAAAACAAAGACAATCGTGAACAATGAATCTTCTGAAATTATCCGTATGTTTAACACGGCTTTTAATAAATTGACGGGCAATGAAGATGATTATTATCCGTCGGCTTTGCGTAGTGAAATAGACGATATAAATGACTTTATATACAGCACAATAAATAACGGTGTTTACAAGGCTGGCTTTGCGACAGAACAAAGTGTTTATAACGAAGAGGTTACTAAACTCTTTGACGCATTAGATGTCATAGAGCAAAAGCTATCGCATCAACGTTACCTTTTGGCTGATACTATAACAGAAGCTGATTGGCGTTTGTTTACGACGCTTGTTAGGTTTGACCCTGTCTATGTTGGTCATTTTAAATGCAATATAAAACGCATAGCTGACTATCCAAATATTTCAAATTATGTGCGAGATCTTTATCAAATTGAAGGCGTGGCTGATACGGTTAATATGCAGCATATTAAAACACATTATTATACGAGCCATGCAACTATAAATCCAACTTCAATTATACCTATTGGCCCAGAACTTAACTATGGACAAGCCCATGACCGTACCAGGTTTAGCAAGGAGGTGGCTTAGATGATAAAAGTTCAAAAATTTAAAGATTTAGGTGAAATGAAGATTTCTTGGTTACATGCAAGGTATCACTTCAGCTTTGCAAATTATTATAACCCCAACCGCATGGGCTTTGGTCAATTGCTTGTTGTGAATGACGACATTGTCCGTGCTGGTGGTGGTTTTGATACTCATCCGCACAGAGATATGGAAATTATCACCTATGTTCGCAAAGGTGCTATTACCCATAGAGATAGTGAAGGAAATGAAGGGCGCACAGCCGCTGGTGATGTTCAGGTGATGAGCGCAGGTACAGGTGTTTATCATTCTGAATATAACTTAGAAAGTGAAGACACAAGCCTTTATCAAATATGGATAAAACCATATAAAAAAGGAGTGAAACCCAGCTGGGCCGCTGTTAAATTCCCTAAAAATACCAGTGAGGATGAATTGCCTCTGCTTGTTTCTGGCCGCATAGAAGACTCTGACAAAGACGTGCTTCATATCAACCAATACGCATCAATATATGGCGGTAAAATTGCGAGTTGTAAAAGTATAAAACATAGAATTAAAAATCAGGCGTACATTCTTGTCTCTGATGGTGAGGTAAAGATCAATGGTAATCTTCTTCGTAAAGGTGACGCATGTGAAGTTGTGGATGAAAGATATATTGAAATAAAAACGGTTACACATAGTGAAATTTTATTGATTGATGTTCCAGAGTAACGAGCATTTTCTGTTTTTTTATACATGCTACCCTTGTTTGGTTGATTATGGTTTGATGAATCAAAACATAATTATGAAGCTCTAGCCTTACAACACCTTTAGGAGTGTCTGAAATAAGCAGTCCTGTGTCAATTAAACCTTTTAATGCCATCCTTGCTCTCACGGTCTTTATAGCCTGAAAGAGTAGGGATGACAAGCTATGAAGATTGCATAAAAAAAGCCCTCAAATGAGGGCTTTTTGTCGATAGAAGGTGTTAACCTTCATTTTTAAGTGCATCGTTTTCACGATGTTCTTTGTTTGGTGCGACGCCATCGCTGGTTTCCCAGTCATTGTCGAGCGCAGGGCTCTCAAGTTTGGAACCTTGCTCACCTTTTTTACCGGCTTGAGCCTCTATTTCCTCACGTGAACTACCATTCACAGGTAAGGTAATGCTTAACCCGCTACCAGGACGCATACCTTTGCCTTTACCAGAGCTTTCTCCATCAGCTTCACCCTTTTCTTTGGCCTTTTTCATGGCTTCAATTTGTTGCTTCATAATTTCTTTGCCTAAACCGTCTAACGCTTTTTTAGCATCGCTGGTTTTGTCTAAAGAGTCCTCTGACTTTGCCATTTCTTTGGCAAGATCCTCCTTCTCTTTCTCTGTCATTTTCGACAAAGCGTCTATGGCATTGATTTTATCAAGCATATCTTTTTGTTTTTTGAGCTTATTGTACCATTGGCGTACTTCCTTTTGCTCCTGAGCTTCGCGTTGTTCTCGCTTTTGCTGTTTTGCCTTTTCTTGAGGGGACTGCTTACTTGGGTCTTTTTCTTTAACCTTTTTAGGTTTTGGAAAAATATCAAACGCACAATAATGTTCCTCATCAGAGCCAGCACCTTCAAACGCTTTAACACGGATCCGTAAAACGCCTTCTTGAAGCTTTATATCCTGTAAAGGGAAATAATATCGCTTCAGTTTTGGGAATTTTGCCATAGCAGGTTCACCATTTATAAGCATTGGCTTTCCTGTTGCTGGATCCACTACTTGTTTAAATTCATAAAGGATGTCGCCATCGGCATTGCGGTCAAAAACTTCACATTGCATGTCAGCTTTACCAATATATGCACGCTCTAATACGCGCGGATATACCAGAATGCTAGCCAGCAATATGCAGCTCATAACTATAATGGCAGCATTTGCTTTGGTGCCTTTTACTTGGGACATATTCGCCGAAAGAAAAGCAACCATAGATAAAATTACCGTACACCCAACAACAACAATTAAAGTGTTGACGCTGATGTATTCGGCAATGCTATTAAAAAAGTCCATAATAGAACCTCGTATAGTATTGAATTAAAATAATGATGGGTTTATAGATGTTTAAGGCCCAGGAGGGCGCGAAAATTGTTTAATGTCTTGCTGCACAATTTCTTCTTGTGAGCCTTCAACAAAATTTCCATGTTGTATTTGAAATTGGCAAACGGTAATTTCTTGACCTTTATGGGTTAGTTGAGCAGCGCTGTCATGCGCAGCTTCTAAATTACAAACCAGTCTTTCTTTACCGCGTAAGCCTTTAAATACAGTAACTTGAACATCGGCGCAAATTTTACCTGCAGTAACTAATTCTTTTTTGTCAGCGTAAAGGTGAAGGTTGATATAATACCAGCCATCCGTTAAATGGTTCAACGCAGAGGTAATAATCTCTTTGTTGGTTTCAGCCATTTCTTTACCATCAGAATTACCTATTACAGGCTCAGTGCCAGAATAACCTTTGTCGTCACGGTCCAAAACAAAGTAACGTGTTTTACGGTCAGGGGTGTTAAAACCTAAAATATCGGTAATTTCACCGTTTGGCGTGTTAAACTTACCCATAATATAGGTGTCAACATCGGCTTTTGAATAGCCAGGTATGCGGTCACCTTTTAAGCAGGTGTCCCAAACAACTGTTACCTTTAAGGCATCATATTCAGGTACTTTTGTAATGGCTTTTGTACTTACAATAATAAGCAACAAAACGGCAGCTACAATAAAGATGAATGCAATACCAAAGGTAAGGTCATTTAAAACTTGGCTTGTTTGCAGGCCAGACCGATTGCTTGATTGATGACGATTACGTTTCATGGCGAGTTACCTCGTCTTTAGTTTTTACCCACCCCATTTCTTTTGCAAGAGTAGCGTAGGTATTTTCATAACATAGAACACGACCCATTTCTTGGATACTGTCTATTATTTTCATGAAGTTATGTGTATGCGATGCACGTAGGTTTTTATGTTGATTTAACAGTATAATGGAACTAACAAGGCCAATAATACTGGTAACCAATGCCACTTGAACACCACCCACAACACCACCTACAATAGAAAGTGCTGTATCGGCAGTAAGAGCGCCCCAGTTAACGGATGCAAAACCCCAAACAAGGCCCATAAATGTACCAAGCATACCATATTTTGTTAAATTTTCAGCCTGAGCCAATTCCTCTGCAACGCGGTAATTAAAGTCTTCTTCAATTAAAGCTTCACATGTTTCCATATTGCCTTGACTCAGCGGTTGAGAAGGGTTGCGTTGTATATAACGAAGTAAACGCGCAAATAAAATTTTAATAGACGCATCTTTCATGGCGCAAATACGTTCATTTGAAATAAATTCACCTAAAGTTTTTGCGTAATTTGAACTATTGTTCAATCGAGAAAGTATTTTTTTATTTGCGTCATTATTAAGCTGTTCACGTTTTACGTTTTTATACTGAATTCTTGCTGCTTGCGTCAGCGTATAAATAATAAATACGCTAAAAACAATGCCAAGAGTATCTTCAGAAATAAGAACGTCAATATTGCCTGTTACCCATAACAAAAAGGTAAGCATTAAAATGGCAACGGTTACTGTGACCCAGCGTGTGTGTACATTTTTAGATTTTTGAGTGGCCATGATTTGACCTCCATCAGTAAAGAAATGCTATTTATGAAGTGTTAAGGAGTTTTAAGATTTGAGTAATAAGACTCAGTTGATGAAATTTTGTCTGCCAACATGTTTGTCTGTAGCAGCTAAAAGGGATGAATGTATCTATTATGATCGGATTATTTCACACTAATAACTAATTGTAAAGATTTTAGTATACAGTTGTTTATGCTTTGTTATGTTTGAATTAAGAATGTTTTTGTTTGACGAATGTTGGCGTGGGATTTAATCTATGCCGTAATAAAAAAATGAAGGAAACCTTACCACGTGAAAATTGCTTTATACCCAGGCACATTTGATCCCTTTACAAAGGGACATTTAGACATTGCTAAACGTGCTGCAAAGCAGTTTGACGAAATAATCATAGCTGTAAGCGAGCACGAAAAAAAGAAAACGCTTTTTAGCTTAGAGGCGCGTATAGATTTAATAAAGCAAAGCGTAGCGGAAGCGGACATTAAAAATGTTACCGTCCAAGGGTTTAGTAATTTACTGGCAAATTTTGCGAAGGAAAAAGGCGCAACTGTTGTTATTCGTGGTTTGCGCGTAACGTCTGACTTTGAATATGAATTTAAAATGGCTCAGTTTAATAACGAAATGCACCCAGGTCTAGAAGTTGTTTATTTAATGTCTACGGCAGCTTTCTTGCATGTTTCATCCACATCGGTGAAGGAGATTGCAAGTTTGGGTGGTGACGTGAGCGCTTATGTGCCCAAATGCGTCAAACAAAAATTAGATAAAGTGAAAATATAATGGCAAGCCTTAACACCATTTCGGGTGTTATTTCTTTTAAGGAAGAAAATGGCAAACTGACCCATTTAACATGGGGCAATACTTACAGCGAATGCCCATGTTCAACTCAAATTATAAATGAGCTCGGGGCGTACTTTACAGGAAACGATAAAAAATTTAATATCCCTTTAGAACCTAAAGGCACAGCGTTTCAAAAAAAGGTATGGCACTATTTATTAACCATTCCATACGGCGCATTAAAAACTTACAAAGATGTAGCGATAGCAGTGGGCAGTCATCCACGTGCTGTGGGCGGGGCGGTTGGTAAAAATCCAATTCCTATTATTATACCTTGCCACCGTGTTGTTGCGTCGAACGGTAAAATGTGTGGATTTAGTGGCGGTGAGGGGATAAAAACCAAGGAAATTCTTTTAAAACACGAACAATTGCATAAATAAAAAATTAAAAAACTAAAATGAAAGTAAGAAAATATGAAAAAAATTAAACTATTTTTAATCTCAGCGATGATGCTATTGAGTGCCAATGCACAGGCTGAACTGACAGGCGGTACAGTACAATACCCAGATCCTGCCAAAATGATTTACGTTAAAATGGAAACAAAGCACGGTGACGTGATTATGAAGCTTTTCCCTGATGTTGCACCAAAAACAGTTGCTGCTTTTGTAGAGCGTGTTAAAGAAGGCTTTTATGATGGTATTTATTTCCACCGCGTTATACCTGGTTTTGTAGCGCAAGGCGGTGACCCTACATTGGTTGGTCGCCCAGCTGTAAATTATACATTGCCACCAGAATTCCAAAATCGTGTAAAACATAAGCGTGGTACACTTGCTATGGCGCGTACAAACGACGTAAACTCCGCGTCAACCCAGTTTTACATCGCTTACACAAGCATTCCACATCTTGACAACCAGTACACCGTTTTTGGTGAAGTGGAAAGTGGCATGAGTGCTGTTGATAAAATTAACAAAGGTGACAAAATGTTAAAAGTTTACCTTGTTAACAAACAATAGTTGCTTAAATTTATTAAAGAAGGCCTTTTTATTAAGAGGCCTTTTTTATTGACAAAAAACCCTGTTTTAAATTACTAAATACTTTATATTAAAACAAACAAAGCGCGCTTTAATCTTTTTAAGGTGTGGCTCAATGAAAGAAATTAAAATGGCAGATGCAAGACTTGTAACAAAATACGGTGAAGTATTGATTAACTTTTACCCAGAAGTAGCACCTAAAACAGTAGCTTCAATTAAAGAGCGTATTGCAGAAGGGTTTTACGATGGCTTAACATTCCACCGCGTGATTGAGGGCTTTATGGCACAATGCGGTGATGCTGAATCTTCAGGTCGTGAAGGTGTTGACTACACACTAGAAGCGGAATTTAGCGAGGTGGAACACACACGCGGTATTCTTTCTATGGCACGTATGGGGCATGACATTCACTCTGCTTCAACACAGTTTTTCATTTGCTACGACGCACACCCACACTTAGACGGTGAATACACAGTATTTGGTGAAGTGGAAAGTGGTATGGAAGCTGTTGACCAGCTTAAAAATGGCGACGAAATGGTTGAGTTTACACTTTGTGACTAAGTGTTATCATTCTTAAAAAAAGCCCGCATCATACGGGCTTTTTTTTATCAATTTCTATAAAAATCTATAATTTATAAACATAATTATTGGCTATGTGGGCAATATGCTATAAAACTGCATGACATACAATGAAGGAATGAATGATGACAACTTGGATATTTGGACACCATGCCGTAGAAGGCGTTATAAAGGCTGGTAAGCGTGAAGTTTATGAACTTTTAGTGACGCAAAAAAATGTAAATCGTTATGCCGAATATAAAAAAGACCTTAAAGGTGCGCGTGTTGATACCGTTCATCCAAGAGAGTTAGATAAGAAGTTTCCTGATCTTGTTCACCAAGGTGTTGCTGCTAAGGTGGGTAATTTAAAAGAGATGAGCTTAGAGTCTGTTTTAGGGCACGCCAATTTTTTACTTATTTTAGATCAAGTAACAGACCAGCGTAATATTGGTGCTTGTTTGCGTAGTGCGAACGCTTTTGGTTGCGATGCTGTTCTTATTCCAGCACATGGGGCGGGGGCATTAAATGACGTTGCTGTTAAGGCTTCTGTGGGTGCAAGTGAATATACACCTGTTATTCAAGTGGGTAACTTGAACAAAACGATAGAGCAAATTCAAAAAGAAGGTTTTTGGACTGTCGGTCTTGACGGTTATGCTGAAAAAGAGCTTTCAGACGTCGACTTAACAGGTAAAATTGCCATCATTATGGGCAGCGAAGGTAATGGCTTGCGTGATTTGGTGAAGAAAAACTGTGATTTTACGGCTAAATTACCGATGGTGGGCGAAGTGGAGAGCTTAAATGTAAGTGTTGCAACGGGTATCAGTTTATACGAAGCTTGTAAGCAGCGCAAAAAACAAAAATAAGCGTTAAATTTCATATTTTAGGCATTTATATCTATATTTTAGGTGTAAATGCCTTTTTTTACGCATAAAAGACAAGTTTTTGTTCTGTGGGGTTGTAATTTAAAAGTAAAGATACTATATACGTATTAGATATTGCGTAACCTATACTTTTACTGGAGGAATCTCCTCCAATCTTCTTTTCCTTTATAAGGAGTTTTATCTATGAGCCAAAAATCGGTTTACAGAGTCAAAATGACAGATCCAAGCAAAATGACGCGCCATTCATATTATACATTAAAACTTGTTTCAGGTATTTGCCCGAATACAAGACGCGTGGCGGGTAGGGCATTAACGTCCCATCAACCGGGCTTATATCATGTTTATGAGAATGTATCACAAATGTTAGAAGATGCGTTGAAACAGGCTGAAAATTTGAATGAAAAGATTTATATTCATTTAAATGTTGAAGCTGGTATTTGCATTGGCGATATAAAGAAAGAATGCGATAAAGCTTTAAAAGGCGTGGCGATAGCCCACATTCTTCATCCAAGCACTGCATCTGTCAAAGTAAATGCACGTGAGCATATTATTTTATTGCAAACTGTCTAAATTTTCGAAATAAAAAAGCACCAGTCGGTGCTTTTTTTATGCCTATCTTGCGGTATAGGCGATAAACTGATATATCTAGTATCAACATATTTTTTATATAAAAACAGGAATAATAAATTATGCTCATTACCATCCCAAGTGAAGCCCAGGGTGAAAACCGCGTTGCAATGACACCTGATACGGTTAAACGTTTACTCAGCAAGTTTAAAGGCGTTGACATAGCTGTAGAAAAGGGTGCTGGACAAAAAGCTTATATAGAAGACAGCGCTTTTGAAGCTGTAGGTGCAAAAATTGTAACACGCGCAAAATCATTTGGGGGTGACATTGTATTAACGGTAAATGCACCAGCAAAGGCGGATATTAAAAATTTTAAAAAAGGTGCTTTGCTTATTGGTAGTTTAGACCCATCTTCAAATACCAACCTGTTTAAAGACTTTGCAAAAAGTGGCGTTAACGCGCTTGCTACAGAAAAAATTCCACGTATTTCACGTGCACAAGCTATGGACACATTGTCATCTCAAGCCAACATTGCAGGCTATATGGCTGTTCTCGAAGCGACAAATCACTTCAATAAATTTTTCCCTGTAATGATGACGGCGGCGGGTTCAAGTAAACCTGCAAAAGTTATTATTTTAGGTGTGGGTGTTGCGGGGCTTCAAGCCATTGCCACAGCCAAACGCTTAGGTGCTTCGGTTGAAGCGTTTGATGTACGCCCAGAAGTGGCAGAGCAAGTTCAGTCTCTTGGTGCTAAGTTTATTGACCTTGGTTTAGACGAAGACGGATCGGGCGAGGGCGGCTACGCAAAAGAATTAAGCACTGAAGGTAAAGAAAAGCAGCAAGCTGCTTTACAAGAATATCTGAAAAAGGCTGATATTGTTATTACAACCGCTCAAATTCCTGGGCGCGCAGCACCTATCCTTATTACAGAAGGCGCTGTTAAAGGCATGAAAGAAGGTTCTGTTGTGATTGATATGGCGGCAGGTGGCTTTAATCAAGCTAATAAAATTGCTGGGGGTAACTGCCCTTTAACTGTGGTGAATGAAGTTTGCGTGAAGCACGGCGTAACGCTTGTGGGTTATACCGATTACCCTTCACGTATGTCGGGTGATGCAAGTGCGTTCTTCTCACGCAACTTACTTAATATTTTACCGCTTCTTATCGAAGAAAATGAAGGTAAATCAGTTTTGAATATACATACAGATGATGAAATTATTGTGAAGTCACTGGTAACGTTAGATGGAGAGGTTAAGTAAATGGTTGTTTCATTATTCACAGTCGCAGTTATTGTTTTTGTGTTGGCATGTTTTGTTGGTTATCACGTTGTGTGGGGGGTAACACCTGCATTACACACGCCTTTAATGGCTGTGACTAACGCTATTTCTGGTATTGTTATTGTTGGCGCTATGATGGTTGCTGGTGGCGCTGTTGAAGTTGACATGGCACAGTCAGATGTTCTGCTTGATATGATGGACGTGCAAGAGCATGCACCTGAATACAGTGCCTACATCGCAAAGGCCATTGGTTCTGTTGGTGTGTTTTTGGCATCTATTAACATTTTTGGTGGTTTTGTTGTGACCAACCGTATGTTGGCGATGTTTAAATCGAAGGACAAAAAATAAAAGGCTTTATGAAGGGCTTTGTAAACTAAATTCATAATTATATATTATAGATTATTGAGGGAATAATAAAAATGACTGAACTTAAATCAATGTTAATACCTTATTTAACAGGTGACACATTTGCGCTTATTTATCTGATAGCAGGCGTATTATTTATTTTAGGGCTTAAGGGCTTGGCACATCCATCAAGTGCAAGGCGCGGTAATAATTTTGCTATGCTTGGTATGTTCATTGCTATTGTAGCAACGCTTTTCCACCCTCATGTTGTAGACTACTTATGGATATTTATTCCAATGGCATTAGGGGCACTTATTGGTGTGCCTTTGGCGCTTAAAATTAACATGACATCTATGCCGCAATTGGTTGCAATACTTCACTCGTTTGTGGGTATGGCAGCTGTTTTGGTTGCAGGTGGTATGTATTTAGAAAATCCACAAGCGCATGACACCGTTGCCATGATTGAAATTTTTATGGGTGCATGGATTGGTGCCATCACTTTCACGGGGTCAATTGTTGCCTTTGGTAAACTTAATGGTAACTTCCGTAGTGCACCGATTACATTTAAAGGTCAGCATTTGTTGAACCTTATTATCTTCACAGCTATGATTTTAGCAGGTATTTGCTTTGTTACTCAGCATAGCTTGCCAGCATTTATGATTATGTGTGGCTTGGCATTTTTACTTGGTTTTACACTGATTATTCCAATCGGTGGCGCGGATATGCCTGTCATTGTTTCGATGTTAAACTCTTATTCAGGTTGGGCAGCCGCAGCAACTGGTTTCACACTTGGTAACATGCAGCTTATTATTGCAGGTGCGCTTATTGGTTCTTCTGGTGCTATTCTTTCATATATTATGTGTAAAGCGATGAACCGTAGCTTTATCAGTGTTATTTTAGGTGGTTTTGGTGCATCCGAAGAAGAAACCGCTATGGCGGCGAAGCAGGCATCGGCTGCCGAAAAAGGTGTGAAATCAGCGGCTGTAGAAGACGCTGCTTACATGCTTGAAAATGCTGAAAGCGTTATCATTGTTCCAGGTTATGGTATGGCGGTTGCACAAGCGCAGCACGCATTAAAAGACGTAATGGAAGTTTTAGAAGAAAAAGGTGTGAAGGTGCGTTTTGCTATTCACCCTGTAGCAGGTCGTATGCCAGGGCACATGAACGTGCTTTTGGCAGAGTCGGATGTACCATATGACCGTGTGGAAGAAATGGACGAAATTAACGGATCATTTTCACAAACTGATGTCGTACTGGTTGTTGGCGCAAACGACGTTGTAAACCCTGACGCAAAAGAAGATCCTTCAAGTCCACTTTATGGTATGCCAATTCTTGACGCTTATAAGGCTAAAATGGTTTACGTTGTGAAGCGTTCGATGAACAGTGGTTATGCAGGTGTTGAAAACACGTTGTTTTATATGGATAATACCTATATGATATTTGGTGACGCAAAAGAAGTTGCAGAAAATATGTCTAGTAGTCTTAAAGGTACAGGTCATTAAGGTTTGGTAAAAATAATAAAAGGTAACCTTGCATGAAAAACTTAATTAAATTTTTATTGTCACCTAAGGGGCGCATACGCCGCATGGCATTTGTTAATGCTTGGGTGTTGGTTATATCTTTGATGATTGCTTGTTATTTAATCGTTCCTGCAGGTGTTAATTATCTTATATTTATGCCGTTATTTTTGTTCATACCAACGGTTAAACGCTTACATGATATTCATTTAAATGGGTTTTATGCTTTGATAGTGTATCAGCTATATGGTTTGCTTGCTTTTCAGGCAAATGGCATGAATGCTATTGAAATGTTTGGCTACGTTGTGCCTATGTCCACATTAATTTATTATATGCTTTGGCCTACATTTGTTATTTTGTTTTATCTTGCTGTAAAAAAGGGCGATATAGGGACAAACCGTTATGGTATTAACCCCGCTTGGAAAGTCGTGCCTCGCGTTCCTTTGGCTGAGTTTTTGTCATGGCGTGGCATTGCACTTAAAATTGGAGAAAAGCATAAATGAGTTCTTATGCCGTTGTTTTTACCACGATGCCAGATAAGTCAAAAGCAAAAGACTTGGCAAAATATTTGGTTACAAACAAATTAGCGGCATGTGTGAATATTCTTCAAAACGCTACTTCCGTTTATGAATGGGAAGGGGAGCTTGTTGAAGAATCTGAAACTGTTCTTATTGTTAAAACCCGCACAGATATGGTTGAAAAAGTGATGATTGACATTCGTCATCACCATCCTTATGAAATTCCAGCGCTTTACAGTTTTACGGTTGATAAGGGCGACGAAGGTTATATGTCGTGGGTTGATAAGCAGCTTTTATAAATTATAAAAAAAAGCCCTTCGATAGGGCTTTTTTTTAATGGGTTTTATGTGTAAATTAGCTGGGTTCAATTGTAATGGTCAGCGTACCGCTATAAGTACCGTTACTCATACCCGCCATAGCTGTATCTTGAATTTGAACATGTAAATTAGCGCTGTTGCCACCAGTCGCACAGGTGCTGCTTTGCTGATTGGCATTTGGTATATTGTCTAATTTTACATTCGCAGTGAGTGCTGATTCTCCAACTGTTGTACCTGCAACGCTGTTCCATCGCACGCGGTAAGCAATGGCATCAGTTCCGTTTGTAATGGTGAATGCACTGCTCGCGCCATCACCAGAGGCCGTCACGCCATACTGCGCTGTTGGCGTATTACTGTAAACACATACAGGGTAATCATCATCAAAATCACCCGATACATATGTACCAAAGCTAATATCTTGCATGCCTGTAATGCGCACGCGGTCAGGAATGGTTACAGAAACATCAAAGCTTCCTGTTGATGTTGGGTTTAGTAAGCCTTGTGTCGCGGCAATACTGCTTGGGATGGCATAAATTCCTGAAGCGATAATAGCTGTGAGTAAGCATTTTTTATAAACGTTGTTTTGCATATTCATTTATCCTTTATCCGCATGTAATATCGCCAATTTGCATAAATTGCTCATCTTCTTTTATAGGAGGGAGCGCAAATACACATTGGTTTTTAGCTGTATTTATGTATGGCGTTTCTGAGCCAAGTAATTCCATTTGAAAGAAGCCATTACTGTCAGTTGTTGAAAAATCTTTCAAGCCTTCAATGCGTTGCCAAGCAATAGGGTTGCCATTGGTGTCAACGGCGCGCCCCATATATAGATATACCTTGTTAACTACCCATTCGTGTTGGGCAATGTTCCCAGGGAATAAGGTGATTTCAACAGGTGCTGTATTGTAGTCAAGCATGGCGCTTGTTTTGCTAGAAGGTGCAATGGTGAGTTTACCGCCAGAGTATTCTGGAATAGAAAAGGCAATATTATCTCCAACTTTTCCGTATGCTTTTGGAATACCATTGAAGTTAATAGAAACATCTTCACCTATGGCGTTACCCTTTAACTTTACAATGATGTTATTTGTTTGCCCACCCATGCTTGGTACTAAGACAGAGCTTTTTTCTTCGGCATCTAAAATAGAGTCACGTGTCGCAAGGAATGTTGTGTCCATGGTATAGTCAAGTTTTTGACTGTGTGGTCTATCATTGCGGTCTACGTTGTTGTAGTTTGCAGCAAATGACATGCTTTCCATGTCATGTGTAGCGGCAATATTTGTTGTGTAAACATCAAGGTCATTACTAATTGAAGCTGTGTTATTTACATTGAATGAAGAGCCAAGGGAGTTCGCCCTGCGGTTGTTATATGATAAGTCTTGAGCAAGTTTATTATATGTTTGGCTTGTATTGCTGGCATTACCCGCAGAGCTTTTGTATTGCCATTTTGTTAATGGTTTTAAGTATTGATATGTTAAAAACACACCGTGGTTTGTGTAGTTACGTCCACGGGTAATGTTGGCCTGTGTTGAAAGCCTGTGTCCGTTATTATAGTACATGCGCCAGTTAACAGAAGGGCCAAATGTGTAAGTTGATTGTGTATTTAAGTTTTTAGCACCTTGAGCGTTGAGCGACCATGTAAAGTCATTGACGGTATAACGCATACCTGCCACAACATTTGTTCTTTTTATGCCAATGTTGTTTAAAAAGTCGTATTCATCAAGTCCTGTCGTGTCATGGTTGTAACCAAGGATGGCGTGTTGTGCGCGCACAAACCATGATGCTTTATCTGATTGATGGACAGGGTTATATTCAAATCCACCTGTAAAGGAAAGGTCGTTTTCTGATGTCATTGTGAATGCGGCATCGTATTTATAGCCATTGCCAAAGAATCCGCGTAATTTAGGTTCAAAGGCATAACCTGTATCTACACCATAAAGGTTTGCACTTAATTCAAGGGCATCGCTCAATCGCGTTGTATATTCAAATTGATAAACACCTTGTGAAAGCATATCGAGTCCGTCACGTTGGATACCTGCGGTGAATCTAAACTGTGGTCTTTCTCTTGAAATAAGCGAGTTGTCTTTTTGGAAAAATCGACGTTCCTCTGTCACGGTACCTGTATCATCTGTAATTTCAATACGGATATCATATGAGCCTGTTGGGAATCGCTTTGTATCAATTGTGGTCATACCAAATGGGTGCTGTTCAGAATAAATGATCTGACTTTCGTTGCGATAAATGCGCACTTGTCCACGCGCGGGGATAAAAATTTCAACTGGCGTTGCTTTTAGGCTTGCATCATCACTATTATTTCTACCGTTACTTTCAATACGCACACCATATATATTGGCACCTGACGTTAAGTTAACACCGCCAGTGTTTAACATACCAGCAGAGTAGATATTGCTGCCTAGGTTATGTTCTATTACTGCATTTGCAAAGTCATAACCTTCATTTTTAATGTAGTTACCTGTCGCTTTAGCACCCCAGTTACCACGGCTCAGGGCCATGCTGTGGTATAAGCCAAGAGAATCTCTTGTTAGAGGGTCAAAGTCGGTTGTCCCTGTCATGCGCATACGACTTGAGAATGAAATGTAATTCGCTGTACTGCGCTTTATAGATTTTGATTCAGTGGTTTCGGCAAGGGCTTGGGCTTGTGCTACTTTAATAGAAAGGGTAAAGTTTTTTGGATCTACAGAAACTGAACCAACATTCTCAAGTTCTTTGCTTTCACCTGCATATATTCTTCCCGTTAACAAAGGTAAAAAAGCTTTGACATCTTTTACTTTTGGCATTTGATCTAATACATCAACAGGGTTATCAATTTCAACCCATTTATCTGTGTAGGTTACAAGTACACTACCAAAATAATTACCAACGGCATAAATATCAAATACCATTGTTTCAGGCGGCATTTCTTCTGAAATTTTCAGTGCAAGTTGCTTGGCTTTTTCAAGGCTTGTTGTAGGTTCTTCAACAATTTTTTTAGGTATTGCTGTTATATTGTTAGGTTCTGCTGGTGCTTCACCTGCAAACATGTCTGGTACATCTGCTGCTTGGGCCGTTAATGCAGAAAAAAGGCTCGTCGCCAATAAAGGTAAAGCGCCCAGCGCGACGGTTTGTTTTTTATTCGGTGATGTGTAAATAAAGCGGTTATTCTTCATACGGTATAATAACCTCCTTTATTTCACCAAGGCTGCGCATCTCTATGGAGATATCTTTGTCTTGCAGTGGCTCGGGTAGGCTTAAGACCCACATATCACCAGCCCATAAACGCTGACCGCTGATGGTGCATTTAATTTCCTTAGCACAAAATCCGTCACGGCGAAGAACAAGGTTTGTATTGCCATTGTTTGTAAATGTAATACGGTCTTCGGTGCGTTCCCATGTAAGGTTTTCGGTCGGGGAAGGTGGGTTTAAAATAACCATAACACCTGTCGTTGTAAGTGTATGAATTTTAGAAGTCGCCACACCACCCTGCTCAATAACCTTTGGGCTAAAGACTATTCTAAAAATGCGTTCTTTATTTTCAGGGCGTTCCTGAGATGCAATGCGGACAGCACGCTGCGTTTTAGGTGAAAGGGTGAACATTTCAGGCGCAGTGAAAAGCGTTTTGGTTGATAGGTGTTCAGCATTTTCTGAAGCAGGGTTAATCACTTCTGTAATAACTGATTTTATTTGAATAGTTTTGTCAGCACTGTAATTCCCAACTGCAATATCAGTTATCAATCTTTCGCCATCTTTAAATTCTAAAATAGCGTCACTCACAATTACCTGTGCAAAGCAGGTAAAGGGTATGCAGGCTAATACAGCGAGCAGCGTAAATGAAGCGGTAGCTTTTCTAAATAAAATTCTCATAGCTAAAATTATATAGCGTTTGTGTTAAGAACGCTTACTTAGAATGGTTTGAAGCGGTTTAAAAGCCTTAAGTAGCACGAAGGTGTGTGGCACAATTTATACGCTTTTTACGCAGTTGTCTTTTTTGCACCGCTCCTCTGTAGAAACTTTGTATTTTTTTAGTGTGCTGAGTCTTTTTTACTTGATGTTCTTGTGTGTGTATTTGCAAAATAAGGTATGAATAAATTTGTACCAACGTCACTTAAATTATGGGCAGTGCCTTTTGCGCTGATTATAGCTGTGCCTTTTACCGCACATGCTAAAGTGATGGGTTTAAAGGTTGATGAGCCTGTTGATACCGCATCTATTATGCCTGAAGCAAACATAAAAAGTGGCTTAATGCCAAATTTAACGGTTAATTTTCAATTGAATTCTACATTAGGTCCAGAAGAGACGGCGTACTATGCGAAGATTGTTGAAAAAATGCTTTCTGATATGCCTAAAAAAATTCAGTTAGAGGGCGAGGAGCGTCACCTTCTTTCGGGCTCTAACCAATACGACACATTGAAGGTTGTTGCATATCTTCCTCCTGTAAATGAAGAAATTTCAGATAATCCTTTAAACAAGGTGGTAAAAAAGTTTGATATATCTTTTGAATTACCGCGTGAAAAAAAGCTTGAGCGTGTTATAGCGACTGCAAAGACAGGTCAAGCTATTGTGGTAGAACAAAAAGATTCGTATGAAACCTTTATGGCAAAAGTCGGTATAATGAAGGACGGCGGTGATATTTCTGCGAGCGCTGTTCCGCTGCCACCCATTCAAGAGCCAGAAGAGCCTTCTAAGAAGGTGGAATCATCTGTAAAAACGTCCACTGTTTCTGCTGGAAAAGTAACACCTAAAAAGGCCTTAGAAAAACCTAAAGCTGTTGTTAAAATTAAGCCCGTTGAACTTACATATTTCGATGCGAACTCAGATTTTATATCGGCGCATCAGAAGAGTTTTGATGCTTTTGTGGCCCAATTTAAGTCGTCAGGTCAAAATCATTTAAGTGTTATTACCCAAACAATGGCGAGTCCTTTTACGCCGTGGGCTGATGTGCGTGATGCGCGTGTAACGCATTTAAAAGAACTGCTTCAAAGTGCTGGTGTCGATGTATCTAAGGTGAAGTTTAGCTTTGTTCATTTGAAGTCTATTTCAAAGCAGACCGTTCTTTTAGAAATTTAATTTTACTGTTTGGGCATTTTAAATTTGATACGAATATTTTTTTCGTTAAACCCGCAATTGAGTTCTCTGTTGTGCATAATAGATTCTTGAACGTCTTTGTATATTAGCTCTTCGCTACCTGCGGCGCCACCAACCGATTCATACTTTTCAAATTCCGTCACAAGTTTATTAAGGTTTGATTGAACTCCCATGCATGAAAGGCCGTTAATTTGCTTATGCTCCCATAGTATATACAGGATAATCATACTAATGACCGTGATACCTAGGAAGATATATGTGCCGCGGTTGCTTTCTACTTCGGAGTTGTGATTTTTTAGGTTGTTCATGATAATAAGTTTATGGTTTCTACTGAGTTTTGTAAAATTAAAACTTAAAATTATTTTGTTATATATAAAATTTTTAGGAAATAAAAAGCAGTTTGTGTTATAAAATATTAAGTTAATTTTATTTAAATAAAAAGAAGAAGTGCCTATAAAATGCAGTTGGTTATTGAAAACGCTGAAGAAGAAATTAGAGAACGCGTTGAAGAGATGGAAGCGCACCCAATGGCTTGGCGCGCAATTCATTGCTTGTGGCCTGAAGCGCCTAAATATCAACTCCAAGAATTGTGCGGCAAATTGCGAGAAACCTTGGGTGACGAAGATAGCTATATTTTTAGATGGGGTAAAAGCGATATTTTTATTATTGCAAAAGGTACGCGTATTGAACCTCTAGAAAAGGCACGCCTAGACACTGAAAAACACTGCCGTGAATGTCAACATATTGACAAGGACGAGCCATACAAAACAGTTGCTTATGACTTGAGTATTTCGTGGGACGAATTTAGAGACTTTTTCTCATTCCGTGAGCGTGAAATTGCTAAAGAGGAAGAAGTTAGTCACGAATCGATTCAGCGGGATATGAAAGAAGAAGAAATAAAACTTATTAACATGGACTTTAGTGAAAAGAAGGTTGAACTTCAAAGGCGTGCCATGCGCCCGGGTGTCACTATTTTGGCTGTGGATGCTGATAACGGAACGCTTGAACTTTTAGACGGTATTTGCAAAGGATATAAAGTTATTCGTGCCCATAATGGTGAAGAAGCATTGGTGCGTTACTTTGATGAAGCGCCTGATATTGTTATTATGGATACGCAACTGCCTATTTTAGATGGTTGGGAAGTGGTAAAGCATATCTTTAAATATGATAATAATGCTTTTGTCATCATGGTTACAGCTAAAACAGATGCCTCTGACGTGCAGCGCGCTATTGCTTCAGGCGTGAATGGTATTGTTAAGAAACCTTTTAACCAAGGTAAAATTGCACAATATCTTGCACGTTTTACATCAAAAGCGCCAATGCACAAGCGTGTGCTAGACGAATGCTAATTTTTTAAGACTAATTTGCCCTTTATTTCGCCATTTTGTACTTAAAAACGTTGCAATTTTTGCAAAAATTGTCATGATGTATGGTATCTAAAATTCAAATAAGGCAATTTCTATATGACATCAGTTTTAGCTCAAAACAAACCTGTATTTAGTGAAGGTGTCCTACCTTCTCAAGACTTTGAACGTATGATATCAAGCGGTATTATTAAGGCTGATGAACTTGTTGAAAATGGCCAAATTCAACCTGCAAGCATGGACTTGCGTCTTGGTTCAATTGCGTATCGTGTGCGTGCTGGTTTCTTAGCGGGGCAGGGTAATACCGTCCTTGAACGCATGGAAGAGCTTAAAATGCATGAGGTTGATATTTCAGACAGTGGCGTGCTTGAGCGCGGTGCTGTTTACATTATCCCATTGCTTGAGTCTGTGAATTTACCGACTGATATCGAAGGTATTGCCAGCCCTAAAAGCACAACAGGTCGTCTTGATATTTTAACACGTTTAATTTGTGATAATGGCACAAGTTTTGACCAAATTCCATCTGGTTATCAAGGCCGTTTATATGTTGAAGTGACGCCGCTTACTTTTAGCGTTATTGTTCATAAAGGTGACAAATTAAATCAACTTCGCTTGCGTAAAGGAAACACGGTTTTAAACGACGCTGAACTTGCTAAACTGGATGAAAAAACACCACTTATTTATAACGATGAAAAACAGGCAGAAAGCCCAATGTTTTGTGAAGGTGTTTGGTTGAGTGTTGACCTTAAAGGTAAAGACGGCAGCCATATTGTTGGTTACCGTGCACGTAAAAATGCGCCGTTGGTTGACCTTCAAAAAATTGGACACTATGACATCGAAGAGTTTTGGGAACCTATTCAAAAACCTACGTCAGGCAGGCTTATTTTAAACCCAGAAGATTTTTACATTTTAGCCTCAAGGGAATGTATCCGAGTTCCTGGGAATTACAGTTCAGAAATGATGGCTTATGAAACCACAGCAGGTGAATTACGCGTTCATTACGCAGGGTTTTTTGACCCAGGATTTGGTTGTGATGTTGCTGGTGAAGGTGGTTGTGGTACCACAGGTGTACTTGAAATTCGCTCACATGATGTGCCTTTTGTTTTAGAACATGGGCAACGCATTTGCCGTATGGTTTATGAAAAATTAAGCGACGTACCAGAAAAAATATACAGCCAAAATATTGGTTCGAACTATGCAGGTCAAACACTTAAACTGGCTAAACAATTTAAGATGGAAAAATAAAATGACAGCATTTATCTTGGCTTCATCTTCACCGCGCAGGCAACAGATGTTTCAAGACTTACAAGCTGAATTTACCGTTGTTGTCCCTGATATTGACGAGTCGGTTTTAAAAGGTGAAAAGCCTGTAGACTATGTACGCCGTGTGGCACGTGAAAAGGCATTGGCTGTTTCTGCTAGACAACCAAATCAAGTTGTACTGGCAGCGGACACAACAGTGGCTTTGGGGCGCTCTATTCTAGGTAAACCATCAGATAAAGCAGATGCAGAAAATATGCTTCACCTTATGTCGGGGCGTCGTCAAAATGTTATCAGCGCAGTTTGTGTTATAGATGCACGAGGTAACCTCCACGAAGACTATACAATTACAAAAGTGAAAATCAAACCGCTTTCAAAAATGGATATTAAACGCCATATTTCTCATGCCGATAATTGGCAGGGTAAGGCTGGTGGTTATGGTATTCAGACCACGGCAGGTGGTGCACTTATTCACAGTATTCAAGGTTCTCATACAGGGGTAGTGGGGTTACCGTTACCGCAGGCTATTAACTTATTAAGGAGATGTAACATTGAGCTATGATATCGTTTATGAATCGTGCCCATGGTACCAGCGCGCATCTTTATTTAATGAACATAAAAAATTATTAAGCTTACACCAAGATTTTGAAAGTAGTACTTATAAAGAAGGCGCTGTAATTGTAGGGCGTATACGTACTATTGTTGCTGGCTTAAATGCTGCTTTTGTTGATATTGGTGACATTGATGATGGTTTTTTGCCTTTAAATAAAATTCCTAAAAGTTTGGGTAATTTGTGTGAAGGTCAGGCTATTGTTGTGCGTATTACAAGGGAGCGTACGGACGAAAAGGGGGCAACCTTAAATGCCAATGTTTTACATGCAATGCCCGAAGGCGTTTTAAAATTACCAATGATACTTGAATACCCGCCTGTTGCGTTATCGCGCGCATTGATGAGTTCTGGTTCAGCGCCAGTACGTGTGTGGATTAACGACGCACGTTTAAGAGTTGAGGCGCTTAAATTTATCCCTGAAACAAAAATTTATCAACTTGATCAGCATGAAGATGTGGATCTATTTGAGAAATTAGACGATGAATTGTCTCTGCTTTCGGGCAACGTTTTCCCGCTTATAGGTGGTGGTAGTTTAACCATTGAACGCACAAAAGCGCTCACATCTATTGATGTGGACTCTGGTTCTATGATTATGGCGAAGAAGGAAGACTTAGCATTTCAGGTGAATATGATAGCGACAGGTGAGATTGTAAGGCTTTGTCGTTTATTGAATATTGGTGGCAGTGTTATTGTTGACTTTATTACGATGCGTTCTAATGCACATCGTGCGCAAGTTACGGAGCACTTAAAGGAGTTGTTTTATGAAAGTGATGTGATGCGTGTGGATGTTTTACGCATGTCACGTTTTGGATTACTTGAATTTAATCGCGAAAAGGTTGGGGCAACGCTTTTACAAAACCTTACGAAACCTTCTGCTGTGGCGAGTGATATTTTATTGAAGTTGTGGCGTGATAAACCTGGTTCGAAAATACATAGGGTTGTCGCTTCTAGTGATGTGATTGGTGTGTTGTCTAGCCGTTTAACCGCGTCGACATGTATTGCTTATTTAGGGCGACCGGTAGAGCTTGTTGCCCGTGATGACTTTACTTCAGAATGTTACGCCCTTTCATCTACAGACGTTTAAATTTCTGTAGATGAGGTGTTTTTTCAGAGCCTATTTTAGTTTTCCAGCTTCGTAAAGTGGTTTAAGCTTAGCGACATATTCAAGCGAAGCGGGGAAGTCGGCCTGAATTTCCAAAGATTTTAAGAAGTGGTTATAAGCTTCTAAATTACGTCCAATGTAAAGCAATGAAATGGCATATACCGCGTGCGCATTTGGAGTGTAATATGAAAGTTCTAGAGCGCGTTTGGCATGTTCATGTCCGCTTACAATAAGCTTTGTTGCAAGTCCTTTATCACCTGCGTTTAATACACGCTGCCCCTCACGCATTTTTAACATGGCAATGTTTATCAAGGTATTTTGTGCGTATGGGTCGTATTTTAAAGCTTCTTCTAAGGTTTTAATGCGGTCTTCGTATGATATAACAGCTTTACTGTTTGGTTTAGTGCTGTCATGTGCCATGGTTATAACGCCATGAATTTCACGCTCGCGCGGGTTAAATGTATAATAATTGTGAGACTTGTTTATAAGGTACAAAGTTGTATCATTATTTTGTCCAATTCTTGAAAGGCCAAGCGCGGGCTTTAGATATTTTGTACCTTCACGGCGCATGTAGTTGTCGTAAGTTGTAAATATCAGCGCTGCAAAGACAATAACGCCAAGTGTTGCTGTAACGACTTTGTTTGGAAGTGGTGTTTCGAGTGCCCATCCTTTATGTGCATTTTTTATATTCAGGGCATATAAGCCTGTCATTATGCCTGCTAATAGCCAAAGTACAGCTGGTGCTGTTGGCATTTGTAGAGGGAAGTCACCTAAAGAATTGACGCACATACCGCCAATGGCGAGTAATATGAAGAATGAAAAGACCTTTGTTTTTTCTGTGGTTTTTTCATTTTTTCCAAGGCGCCATGCCATGATAAGCGGACTTAAAAAGATGAATAAGTGGGCAGCGCCACCAACAACGCCTAATTCAACAAAAGCTTGAAACATGTCATTGTGCATGCGACGTGGTCTAGCTGCAAGGTTGTAACCTGTTTTTGGTGTAAGGACCGATGACTTAAAATATTTTGGGTAAATCGTATGGAAACCACCAAGCCCTACACCAAAAGGGTAGTCCATGATGATATCTACACCGTTAATATTGTAAGCAGATCGCACGCTAAGTTCACCTTCACTGATACCGCCAATGCTTGAAAATTGTTGGCTGACTGTTTTGTCCATAGAGTGGAACGTTTGTCCTGTTCTGTTTAAATTACTATTGTATGAAGATGCCCAAAAAATAATAAGTAGAGATGTTAAAATGGCAATAATTTTAGCCATATTAAATTGTGATAAAACGGCTTTGCGTTGTGGTTTGTTAATGCTGAGCCAAAAAATAGCAAAAACGATAACGGCTATGGCACTTATCCAGCTACCACGTGAACGCGTGTAAATAAGGAATATACTTGCCAGTGTGAAGGCTATGCTTGAAAGTATAAGCCTGAAGTTTCTTTTACTTGTAAGCATTAAATAAAGCATAAGGGGGATGCACATCACCATGTATGAAGCGGCTAAATTTTTATTCGCAAAGGCGCCAGCAGGTGGTGCTGACTGTTGGAAAAAGTTTATAAATGTTATCTTATCAACAAAGGGTAAGTAATTTGCAATTTGCACATCACTTACAGCAAAAAACTGTAAAATACCCAACATGGCGTTAAAAGCAACGCCAATAGCTAAAAGCCAAGCAAGGTTTCGGTACCAAATTTCGTGGCGTAAATGTAAGGCAAAAGTAAACACCAAAGCGTAGCCTACAAGGTTTTTAAGAAACCACCAGTTGTTTGGTAGGCTTAAACCCCATATCATAGTCAGAAAACCAAAAAACACAGTGATGGCAACAGCCCACGATGTAGGTGTGAGCTTTAAGTTTAGTGTGAACTTTTCACCTTTTTTGCTTTGCATAAAACAGTGTGTCAAAAAGACGCAAATAAGGGCAAGGCCTGTAAAGTGCATCATATACCAACGCATGTCACCCGCAACTTCAGGTACGGCAAAGTCGTAAGCGAAAGGAATTGTTAATATAAGGGTTGAAATGGTAAAGCGTGCAAATGTGTAATACCATTTTGCATTTTCATCGTTATTTACAGGTGCCATAAATTGGCGCACGGGCTTAAGCAACCCAGCAAGATATATAAACATCACCATTTTTAATACGAATGGGAAATATGAAATTGTAAAAGTATCCATGCTGGTAAATTCTGCCCTATATTTTTCTTATCATTTAATTTTGTGAAGTTTATATTGTTTTAGTTGTGAATACAAATGATTATCACACAAAAAAAAGCCCCTATAAAAAGGGCTTTTAGGTCGTTATACAAGTTTTGCAAGGGCAGCCTCTGTGTCTTCAATGATATATTGAATTGTGTCACAGATGAAATGCTGCACTTCTTTACGTTTGTTGTTACTCCAGTGTTTTGTTGGGTTTAAAAGTACTTCTTCTTCTAAATATGCCAAAACAGCGTTCATATTTTTTAAAGCCTCTCTATAGGTAATTTTGCTATAGGTCGGTAAAAAAGAGCGTGTGCTTCTTTTTAACTTTAAGCTTTTATGAAGATTGCTGTTCTGTGCGCCATCCAATACTTTGTAAAGAGAGTTATAAACACCTATAATACGGTGCTTTGTTATGTCGTTTTGCATCATAATAGGTAAGTGTGCAACGTTTTTCCATGCTTTTAAAGCTTGAATCGTTTCCATGATAAAAGTCCAGGTTAGGTATTATTAAATAATATATGGTTGTTTTGTGTGCATGTTTCAAGTGGTTGTCTGTATCGACTTGCATTTTGTGGGTAAAACGTTATATTATCTGCCCTATAGGCGCATATGCGCTGTAAAAAATGTTTAACCTAAATTAAGGATGTTATTCAAATGAGTAAAACTAGTATTCGTCCATTACATGACCGTGTTGTTGTAAAGCGTTTGCCTCAGCAAACAAAAACAGCAGGCGGTATCATTATTCCAGATTCTGCAAAAGAAAAGCCTTTAGAGGGTGAAGTTCTTGCTGTTGGTAATGGTTTTGTTATGCCCGATGGCACTGTGCGTGCATTAGACGTAAAAGTGGGTGACAAAGTCCTTTTTGGTAAGTGGGGCACCACAACGGAAATCAACATAAATGGTGATGATATTCTTGTTATGAAAGAAGACGACATTATCGCGATATACGAAGCTTAATATAACTCAAACAAGTATATACAAATATATATATGAATAAAAATAATATTAAACTTTAACATTAAATTATCAATATAAGGTATTGAAAAATGACAGTAAAAGAAATTCGTTTTAGTGAAGATGCACGTTCTAAGATGCTTGCAGGTGTAAACACATTAGCAAACGCCGTAAAGGTTACATTGGGCCCAAAGGGGCGTAATGTTATTTTAGATAAATCATTTGGTGCACCGCGCGTCACGAAGGATGGTGTTTCGGTCGCTAAAGAAATTAACCTCAAAGACAAGTTTGAAAACATGGGTGCACAGATGGTAAAAGAAGTTGCCTCACGCACAGAAGAACTTGCAGGTGACGGTACAACAACAGCAACCGTACTTACACAGGCTATTTTCCGTGAAGGTGTTAAAGCTGTTGCTGCTGGTATGAATCCAATGGATCTAAAGCGTGGTATTGACCTTGCAACGATGGCTTTGGTAGAAGACTTGGGTAAACAAATGAAGCCAATTTCTTCTAAGAATGAAATTGCACAAGTTGCGACAATCTCTGCAAATGGTGACACATCTATTGGTGAATATATTGCCGATGCAATGGAAGTTGTAGGTAAAGAAGGTGTGGTGACTGTAGACGAAGCTAAGGGCTTGGAAACAACGCTTGAAACAGTTAAAGGTATGCAGTTTGACCGCGGTTATTTATCTCCATACTTTGTTACAAATTCTGAAAAAATGACAGTAGAAATGGACTCTCCGCTTGTCATGCTTGTGGATGGTAAAGTTTCTAACCTTGGTCAAATTGTTAAAATTTTAGAGCAGGTTTCACAAAGCAACCGTCCGTTGTTTATTGTTGCAGAAGATGTTGAAGGTGAAGCGCTGGCGGCACTTGTTGTGAACCGTTTGCGTGGTGGTTTGAAGGTTGCTGCTGCGAAGGCGCCAGGTTTTGGTGACCGCCGCAAAGCAATGCTTGAAGATATTGCAATTTTAACAGGTGCAACGGTTATTAGCGAAGAAGTAGGGCATAAGCTAGAAGATGCTACAACTGAAATGCTTGGTCAGGCAAAGTCTATTTACCTGACAAAAGAAAACACAACAATTGTTGACGGTTTGGGTGATAAAGCCAAGGTAGAGTCACGTGTTGAACAATTGCGTCGTGAAATTGAAAACACATCTTCAGACTATGACAAAGAAAAATTACAAGAGCGTCTTGCAAAACTTGCAGGCGGTGTTGCGGTTATTAAAGTTGGTGGTTCAAGTGAAGTTGAAGTTAAAGAAAAACGCGACCGTATTGACGACGCATTGGCTGCCACACGTGCTGCTATTGAAGAAGGTGTTGTTGCTGGTGGTGGTGTTGCTTTAATTTTGGCAAGCCGTGCATTAGATGGTTTAAACACACAAAATGCTGACCAAGATGTTGGCGTTAACATTATCCGCCGTGCTATTCAAGAGCCGATTCGTCAAATTGCGACAAATGCAGGTGTTGATGGTGCTGTTGTTGCTGGTAAAGTGCTTGAATCTGACGTAGTTGGATTTGGTTACAATGCCGCAACGGGTGAGTATGTTAACATGTTTGAAGCAGGTATTATCGACCCAACTAAGGTTGTGCGTACAGCGCTTCAAGACGCAGCTTCTATTGCTGGCTTGATGGTAACAACTGAAGCGATGGTAACAGATAGTGCGGATGAAAAACCAATGGATCCTTCAGCAGCAATGGCTGGTATGGGTGGCATGGGCTTCTAGTTCATGGTATAACCACTTTTATTAAAAGCGCCTTCGGGCGCTTTTTTCGTCATTTTTTCCTTGAAATACAATGCCGTATGCTATACATTCCACCTATAAAACCTACCGCCACGTTTTTGTGGTCTATCTTTTATGGAGGCATAAATATATGTCCTTAACCTATGAAAAAGTTGTTAAAATTAACAATGATCGTTTGGCTCAACTTCCACGCACGGTTATTACCTCGCAGCTTGAAGCGGCATGCATTGCACAAGCCGAAGCTGTTTTTATCGACCCTGAAAATGCCGCATGGGAATTAGATAAATTTGATTGGATCGTTAAAATTGATCTCGGCTTATTTGATGACCCAAACAGTGCAGAAGTGAGTGCTTATATTCAACGCATTGGGCGTGCTATTGCGCACCTCGATGATGCTTTTGAAAATAGCAAGCCAAAGCTTGGTGCACGCTGTGTTACAAATTTTAACACGATCCAGTTAGGTCATATTAAATTTATTGAGAATTGTGTGCGTTTGCTGTCGAACCCCACACGTTTACAGCTTGAAATACGCATCCCGATGCAAAAAGACTGGTGGAATAGCTAGTGCATAGAATTTTTTTAATAGTATGTTTATGCATTCCCTTGTAAATATACAGGGGAATGCTTATAAAAATAAAAACGCAACATCTCATCCTTACTTACCTTTTTAGGAGAATATTATGTCATCACTTGTTCAGCGTATCGAAAAAAGTGAGCATCTTAAAAACATTAAGCCCTCAAACCCAAGGCATGCTATCGCACAAGTCAATCAGCAAATTAAAGAAGAGCTTTCTGCTTTTTTAAATGTCTGTGTTTCAAACCCAGAAAGCCAAAATTGGTCGGTGATTGAAGTGAAAAATGTGACGAAATGCAACGCGTATTTGTCTGTACTTGTACCACAAATGAAAGACGTCGACTTTCGTCAGGCCACAGCAAGTCGTCTGGCAAGCGAAGTTTCTGCTTCATGCAAAGAACTTCTTTTAGCGCATAAAATTAAAGTGTCTGTCGCACTGTATAATGCGTCACTCCGAGTCATTAAATTTAGAATACAAGCCTTGTCGTAAGGCGCAATCGAACGAAGAGACCTTGCTTGTTTGAGCAGGGTCTTTTTTTATGATATACTGCCTTCAATTAAATACATTTTTATGACTTTTTGTGTAAGGAGATCCTTATGAACAGTTCCTATAACAGCGCAACCGCTAAACGGATTGAACAAGGGCGTAGTTTGCGCCAGGCACCCTATGCGACAAAAATGGTCGATACCTTAAACTTTGCAACACTCTTTCGGGAACGTGTTACGCAAAACCCTTCAAAAGAATTTTTAACATTTGTTCCTAAAAGTGGTGAAATTACCCAACACACCTATGCTGGTTTTTACGCGCGCGTTTGCCAGCTGGCTAACTTACTTTTAAGTGAATTTGACATACAGTTAAATGACCGTGTTTCTTCTGTGGCTTATAACCACGAAGATACGGTGACACTTATGTTTGCATGTTTTATGGTAGGGGCTTGTTATGTGCCTATTAACGCAGGCGAAGACGACGATCGTTTGGTATTTGTGCATAATAATGCAGAAGTAAAGGCGATGTTTGTAATGCCTGAATATGTTGAACGTATTACAGCGCTTAAAGGTCAGCTTGAAACTGTTCAGTATTTTGTACAAATGAATGGTGATGAGGCTGAAGGCTTTGAGTCGTTAACCGATTTAATGGCAACGTCACCGGTGGAATTTGAATTTGACGATAGAGCCACGCTAGATAGCGACGCGCTTATTGTTTATACGTCAGGAACAACTGGCACGCCTAAAGGTGTTTTACTTCAGCAGTATAATTGCTTGGTCGATGCAAAAAATATTTGTGAGTGGTATAGCTTTTCAGAAAGTGATAAAGCGATGCTTATTTTGCCAATTCACCATGTGAACGGCATTATTGTAACCTTGTTAACACCGCTTTATTTTGGTGGTTCAATTGTGTTAAACGAAAAATTTAGCGTCAGTAACTACTGGGAAACCGTTCAAGACTACGGCTGTACTTATGGGAGCGTGGTGCCAACCATTCTTTCGTTCTTATGCGAGGGAACTGACGCTAAAACAGCCAAAAAAGTTCTGCAACAACGCAAAAATAAGGTGAATCCATATTTTGTGATATGTGGAGCTGGTCCTTTAACGGTTGAAAGTGCTAAGCGCTTTGACGAGAAGTTTCATGTTAAAGTAAACCATGGTTACGGTTTAAGTGAAACCACATGCTATAGCTGTTATTTACCTTTTGACCTAAATGATGCTGACTACAAAAAATGGATGAGTGACTTTGGTTATCCTTCTATTGGCGTGGCATTGCCGTGTAATGAAATGGATATCCATGACACAAATGGGAAGACTGTTGCTATTGGTGAAAAAGGTGAAATTGTCATTCGCGGTCATAATGTTATGTCCTGCTACTACAGGCGACCAGACGCAAATGCGGAGGCTTTTAAGTTTGGGTGGTTTAGAAGCGGTGACGAAGGCTTTTATCAGATAGATGACATTGGGCGTAAGTTCTTCTTTATTACAGGTCGTTTAAAAGAGCTCATTATTCGAGGTGGCGTCAATTACTCGCCGCTTGAAATTGATGAGGTTATCAACAAAGTTGAAGGTGTAAAGGCGGGTATGGCTGTTGGTTTTGAAAATAACATGTACGGCGAAGAAATTGGTGCCTTTGTTGTTTTAGAGCCAGGTGTAACGCTGACAGAGCAAGAGCTTTTATCAGCTTTTTCTGAGTTACCATACAGCAAACGCCCTAAGGTTGTTATTGTGGGTGAAAACTTACCCGTGACTTCTACAGGTAAATACCAGCGCAATAAGCTTAAGCCGTTGTTTGAAAAATGGTCTGATACTCAATTTAGAGAAGATTAATTAAAATGTCTTTTATATGTATACAAAAAAGTGTACTATGGTGTAGAAATTATTATTACCTTCCCTTTTTCTAAAAGCGTCATTCTGGCGCTATATTACTTTTAGAGGTTCTTTTTATGCCTATGAAATCTAAAACTTTTTTAGTGCCGTTTACGAAAGAGTTAGAAGCCCTTTTGTGTCTTATTAATGGCCACGCAGATGTATATGCCTATGCTGAAAAGCATGCAAGGGCAGTATGTACCTTCACGACAGATGATGATCTTGAACAACACCCTCACAGGGTTATAGAAATTTTACTATTAGAAATTGATGGTGAAATTGTGTTGTTGGAAAATAATGTTGGTGATGAAGATAAACTGTGGGGTGAGATTATAACAGAGTTATTTTCTTATCTTTCTGAAGAGGAAGTTGCGGGTTTGGTTGAAGTTGAAACAATACAGCCAGATTTAATGGATTAAACTTTTTCATAAATTCTTAAAAGCTAATAACTCGATAAAAGCCTCCTGATTGGAGGCTTTTTTTTAAGCTTAAGTTAGAGAAGAGTGGGGGATTCGAGATTGTTCTTTTTCGTTAAAATTTAATGCCTATTTGTCTATTTTTTATTATGTTTTTGCGGGAGAAATTGTACTGCGTAGCGATGTTTCCCCGAAGAATTTTCGCTTAGCAATAAGCGTTTCTCCAAAGATATTTTGCTTATTTGTAAGGGGGTGCTAGTATATCGTCTTGCTGTCCTGTCGTCATTTGCCACGGCAACGGCAATACATGAGAGAATAAATAGTAAGGTGCTGTTCACTAATATTAGTGTTTTCATTTTTTAAGGTCCTTTGCGTTCTAAGTAAGTTTAGGATAGCGAAGGACCGTCTATACTGGCAATAAAAAGAATGTTATTTATTGTAGCGATCAGGGCGTGCAAGATGGAACCCTGTAATTTTATTGCAATTATTACAGCACTTTATTATATTTTTATAATGTGTAACATTAACATTAAATCTTTGAGCATTGTACATTTGTGGTATCAGGCAAACATCAGCTAAAGTGGGTGCGTTGCCATATAAAAAATCGTCATCGTCATCTAACATTTTTTCTAAAGCATCAAAGCCTTCCGTTATCCATTTAGCGTACCATTCTTCCACTTGTGTTTCTGTGGCGTGAAGTTCATTTTTAAGATAAGCCGTTACACCGATATTATTTAAGGGGTGAATATCACATGCTATTAAATTGGCCATGGCGCGTACTTTTGCACGGGCTTCTGGCTCTTTTGGTAAAAGCGGTGCGCCAGCACAGCATTCGTCTAAATATTCAATAATGGCGAGTGACTGGGTTAAAACTGTCCCATTTTCAAGGTCAAGTGCGGGCACTCGTCCTTGCGGGTTAATTTTTTTATAATCTGTTTGGCATTGCTCACCTTCAAGTAAGTTTACAGGGCGCACATCAAAAGGTTCTCCTTTAAGGTGCAAGGCAATACGTACACGGTAAGACGATGAGGAGCGCCAGTAATCGTAAAGTATCATCCTTTAACAACCTTTTGTTCGATGACACCAAATGGAGAAATACCGTCTTTATATGGCATTTCAATACGAATGATGTCACCAGGTTTCATAAATGGTGTTGTCGCTTCGCCATTTTCCATCATTTCTAGCATGCGTTTTTCGACGATACATGAAGAGCCTTTGCTGCGGTCGTGGTTAGAAATTGTACCAGCTCCAATAACGGTACCTGCAAAAAGAGGGCGCGTTTTAGCTGCATGATGAATAAGTTGAGCATAATTGAAATACATATCTTCACCTGCATCGCATCTGCCAAATTCTTCACCATTTAAAGTGCAAACCATGGGCAGGTGTAGTTTTGTGTCTTTCCAAACATCGCTGAGTTCGTCAGGTGTTACAAAAATAGGGGCGAGGGCGTTGTGTGGTTTAACATGAATAAAACCAAAGCCTTTGCCGAGTTCATTTTTAGCAAGCCCGCGCAAGGACACGTCGTTAATGAGTGTTATAAACTTAATATGTTCAGCAGCTTTTTCGACGCTAACACCTTGTGGCACATGGTCTGTTACCACAACAATTTCAGCTTCAAAATCTAAACCCCATGTTTCGTCTGCAATGGGTAAGTCTTCATGTGCGGCCATAAAATTATCGCCTGTGCCTTGATACATTAAAGGGTCGTGATAAAGGTTTTGCGGCATTTCAGCCCCGCGCGATTTTCGTGTAAGCTCAACGTGGCTTAAGTAAACACTGCCATCTAAAAACTGATAAGAACGTGGAAGAGGGGCAGCTAAATATTTCATATCAAGGTCTAAAGCTTCAATAAGTTCAGGGTTGGCATCGTTTAAGCGGTTATAAACACACTGAAGTTCAGTGCTAAGTGTTTCCCAATTTTCTATGGCTTCTTGCATTGTTTTTGCTATATTTTTAGGGATAGCGTATTTTTTAAGATCCTTACTGACAACAATCAAAGTGCCGTCGCGTCCGCCTTGTTTTAAACTTGCGAGTTTCATACTATTTTCCTTTTATGTTTGCGCTGGTTTACTTTTGTTTCCAGCTGTTTACATATTGTGTGTCTTCTGTTTGTTTTGCACCTTCGCAAAGGGTTAGAGGGCTTCTGGTGTCAATCATAACCGCCACTTCGTCCGTGCTTTCTTTGCTTTGAACTAAAGCATTTTGCATAGCTTTAGGGTGTGGGCCATGTGGGAAACCTGAAGGATGGAAAGTGACCATGCCCGCTTCGATGTTGTCCCTGCTAAAGAAATCACCTTGGTGGTAAAATAGAACTTCATCATAGTCGTCATTGCTGTGGAAAAATGGCACTTTAAGAGCACGTTCACCTGTTTCAAATGGGCGCGGCACAAAGGTGCAAACCACAAAACCGTTGCCTACAAATGTTGTATGTGCCGAAGGTGGTACGTGATAGCGGTGGCTCATGATAGGGCGAATGTCACGCCAGTTCAGCTTAACAACCACGTTGTTACCATGCCAGCCAATGGCGTCTAACGGGTTATGCGGAAAAACGACCTGTGTTATATCATTTTGCTTTTTAATGCGTATTTCCCAGTCATTTTCGTCTTGTTGGGCTTTAAACTTGTCGTTTATTTCAGGTGTTTCTAAAACCGCATCGTCAAAAACTGCGTGAGGACCAAGCATCCCTTTTTCAGGTAAGGCGTATGCGGCACCTGTATTTTCAATGAGTAAAATACTTGCATTGCCCTTAGATTCGATACGCCATAAAGTGCCACGTGGGATAACAATGTAGTCACCTTCGCTAAATGTCATATGTCCATAGTCGCAATATAAGTCACCTTCACCTACGTGTACAAATAACAGGTCATCACCATCGGCATTGCGTACCAGATGCTTCATGTCCCCCATGGTGTGCCAAATGCGAAAGAAACAGTTCGCATTCTTTAAAACTTCGTCTGCATGAAAAGGGCAGCGATGTGTATTGCTTTTTAATTTATTCAGGTCAAAAGCATGTGGTTGTAAACTGCCAGAAAAACTTTTCCAAGCCGTTGGGGGATGTTTGTGATGAAGGTGTGTGGCGGGGCCAAAAAAACCTTCACGCCCAGTTTCGCGTTCAAATGTATTTTCGGGCATGCAGGCATGTGCCTGTTTTGAAAATATGCCCGATGATTTCACAAATGATATCCATTTTTTCATTTGGCGTTTCATTCCTTTTTGGTTCTTATTTCATGCGCTAGCAATTCGCTTTTCATTCGCCTTGCGTTCGCTTTAATTCGCCCTTATTCCGTTTTATTCGTGTTTATAAAACGCCGCGATTTACTTGGTCTTCTTCAATAGATTCAAACAAAGCTTTAAAGTTACCTTCGCCAAAACCTTCGTTGCCTTTACGCTGGATAATTTCAAAAAACACAGGGCCAATAACGGTTTTTGTGAAAATTTGAAGTAAAATTCCATCGTCTGTCGGCGCGCCATCGATTAAAATTCTGTCCTTTTTCATGCGCTCAATATCTTCACCATGGTCTGGTATGCGGCTGTCGATTTTTGCATAATATGTGTCAGGTGTCGGCATGAATTCCATACCAGTTTCCCTAAGGTTTTCAACGGTTTTGTAGATATTTTCTGAGGTCATAGCAATGTGCTGAATGCCTTCACCACCAAACTCGTTTAGATATTCCTCAATCTGGCTTTTATCGTCGCTAGACTCGTTAATTGGAATTCGAATTTTCCCACAGGGACTGGTCATCGCGCGGGATTTTAATCCTGTTAATTTACCTTCAATATCGAAGTAACGGATCTCTCTAAAATTAAATAATTTTTCATAAAAACCAGCCCATTTGTCCATGTTGCCACGGTGTACGTTGTGCGTGATATGGTCAATGATATCAAGACCTACGCCAGTTGGGTTTTTGTTTTCAGCGTCAAGAAAATCGAAGTCGGCTTCGTAAATATTTCCTTTTTCATTATATTTGTCAACCAGGTAAATAACAGTACCGCCTATGGCTTCAATTGCAGGGATTTTTTCTTCACCAGAACTAATAGCACTTACATAAGGCTTAGCACCTAATTCAAGTGCGCGCTTATGTGCTACTGCGGCATCTTTTACACGGAAAGCCATAGCACATGCGCCGCCGATGTGTTGATTATTAAAATGAGTCACTTGGTCTGTATGTTCTTCATTTAATAAAAAGTTTACATGGCCTTGTCTGTAAAGTGTTACATGCTTAGATTTATGTTTGGCAACAACCTTAAACCCTAATGATTTAAATAAAGTATCAAGCTCTTGTGGTTTCTTAGAGGAAAATTCTAAAAATTCAAAACCGTCTGTACCCATTGGGTTGTGTGAGGAGTTGCTGATCATTATAAAGCACCTTTTTGTTATTATTTTTGCATATTTTAGTTCTTTTAAGACTTTATGGCAAATTAACATTTTGAAATGTAAATTCATTGACGTATAAAAGTAAGTTTACAATTAAAGGATAATGCCTATGACTTCGATATTTGACGAAAAAATTAAAGCGCAAAATTCAGTGGATAAAACTCATGAAATTTTGGAACGTGCAATGAATGTGGGTTTTAAATGGAATAGTATGGATGGTGTCTTTGAAAAAATATATGAAGAGCTAGATGAAGTTAAAGAGGCAATAGCTGTAGGTAATGCCGATGATGTAAGATCTGAAGTAGGGGATTTACTTTTTGCCGTTATAAAACTTGCGGCTTATTCAGGGTTTAAGGCTAATGATGCCCTTGAAATGTGTAATGACAAATTTTTGGAACGTTTTATGTTTATGGAGAAATATATGGCAAAAAATTTTGAAGGTGATCTTAATGACAGATCTGTGGAAGAAATGATGCAGGGCTGGAATAAGGCTAAAGATATCAATAATTTATGATGAGTTCTTGCGATGAATTATATTTTTTCGTGTACCGTTGAAGGGGGGGGCTAAGAAAGCTATTCTCACCTTTTTATGTTAGCCAGCGGTTTTTTTTATGAGCTATGGTTATTTATATATTTGAAAAATGGTTTGTTATTAAGCTGTATGCAGTATTAAATAATAGTGATGAAAGTGAATTGGCTTGCATATCTTTCTTATTTTTGTATTATGGGCGTATTCAGCGTGCTGCTGTAGCTCAGTGGTAGAGCACTACATTGGTAATGTAGAGGTCGAGAGTTCAATTCTCTCCAGTAGCACCAGTTTTTTATAGCAGTCTGTCAATTGGTCTTATTGATGTAGCCATTGCGATAGCTTTTGCTGTACTTCTAGCTTCTTGGCTGGTTTTGAAATGTAATCGTCCATGCCGGCTTCTAGGCATTTATCGCTGTCACCTTTCATAGCATTTGCTGTGTACGCCATAATGATAGTTCTTTCTAAAGATTTCTTTTTTTCTATCTTACGTATTTTAGCCGTTGCTTCATAACCGTCCATTTTAGGCATTTGGCAATCCATAATGATAAGGTCGTATTTATTTTTTTTAAATAACTCTAAAGCTTCCAAACCATTTTTGGCTATGCTGACGGTTGTACCCAGTTTCTTTAAAATTGTTTTAGCAATTAAAATGTTTATATCGTTATCGTCTACGAGTAATATTTTTGAATTAAATGTCTTGTTTACTGAGATTTCTTCAGTCTTGCTGTTTAGCATAGATTCTGTTGCTAGGTTAAGAGCTATTGTAAATGTAAATGTGGATCCTTGCCCTGATATACTATTTACATAAATATCTCCGCCCATAATATTACAGAGCTGTTTACATATAGCTAGTCCAAGCCCTGTTCCGCCAAACATTTTTGTGGTTGAAGAGTCGACTTGGTCAAATTTATTAAAAATACTTTGTAGCTTGTTTTCAGGTATGCCTATACCTGTGTCGGATATTGAAAAGGTGTAAATTTGTTTACCAGAAGGATCTATGCCCGAGTCTTCAACCTTGATATTAATAGACCCTTTATGTGTAAATTTTTGTGCATTACTTAATAGGTTGAGGAATATTTGTCTTATACGTCCTTCGTCGCCTATGACAAGGATTGGAATGTTTTCACTATAGTTTAAATTTGTTTCAATGTAATTGCTGTTGTCACTGGTACTAGATTTTATGATCTTTATCGTCTCACATATTTTTTCTTTTAAATTAAAAGGGGTTTCGTATAATTCAAGTTTACCAGCCTCAATTTTTGAAAAATCTAAAATATCATTTATAAGAAGTAATAATGCATTGGAAGAACTTTCGATAGCCTCTAAATATTTCTTCTGTGTTTTATTAAGTTTTGTTGTACTTAATAGGCCTGACATACCCATAATACCATGCATAGGAGTGCGAATTTCATGGCTCATATTTGCAAGAAATTCTGACTTGAGCCTGGCCGATTCTTCTGCCTTCGCTTGGGTTCTTTTAAATTCTGTAATATCGGTATGTGCACCTACAATACGTATTGGAATACCTTCGTCATTTAGTTCGTATACAGCACGCATTAAAATATATTTGATAGAACCGTTTTTATGTTGAAATTTGTATATTTCTTGAAATTCTGAGGCCCTACCGTTTTTGTAGTCTTCAATGTTTTTGATAAAATCTAGATAGCTTTCTGGGTGTAAGATAATTTGCCAGCTTACCAAGCTGTTTTTTAATTCGTCATCTTCGTATCCTAGCATTTGTTTAGCCTTAGGTGAAAACCACATGTTTTGTGTTTTAAGATCATAATCCCAAACACCATCTTGTGTTGCTGTGAGCGATAATTCTAAAAACTTTTTCTGTTTCTTTAGGTTTTCTTCATCTTTTTTACGTTCCGAGATATCACGTATACTGCCGACATAAAAATTTTCATCATCAATTTTAAACGCTTCTAATTGTAATTCTAACGGGAAGCGTTCGCCTGTTTTTCGCTTGCCAACCAACTCACTTATACCTTTTGATATATCTATTATGTTTTGATTTAGACCTGTTACAATGAGCGAATTAATATTTTTTCCGTTCAGCTCTTCAGGGATATATCCAAATATATTATCTATAGATACGTTTGTAGATGTAATCATGCCTGCTGTATTGAAGGTAATAATGCCATCGGATATTTTATTGAGAATTGTTTGTATTCTATATTCAGTTTCCGACATGTTTTTTAAGAGGTTGTTGTATTCTTTAGCGACGTTACCCATTTCATCTAATTGATAAATGGTCACTTGTTTGTTAATGCCATTATGTCGTGCTTCAATGGCTTTTAACATAGATGATATAGGTTTAAAGACAAATCTTTGCAGTTGAAAGTATAGTGATAATAAAATGAGGAATATACCTGTTACAATAACAGATAAAATAATCTTTATTTGCTTCGACGTTTGCTGTATGTCGTTATGAATATCAATTTCAATAATGAGAGTTGCAAGGTTGTCCTTTAAGCCCGACTTGTTACGGATGCGTATATTTGTAATAAGCTCGGCTGTTTCAGTTTCTTCATGAATTTCAAAAACGGGGGTTCCTGTTTGACGCACGTGTTCAATTTCTTTTAACATGTGGGCATTCGTTATTATTTTACGCTCTAATTCTTTTTTGTTTGATACATTTATTTTATAAGATTCTTGATCTAGTAATTTAATTTCGTTTATATGTCTTTCAGCACCTATCATGCTTATTAGACGTTCTAAATCTCTCGATTCACCTGTGATAAGAGAGATTTGGTCGATAGCACGCACCATGATAGAAATTTTTTCCTGAACTTTTAAAGTAACCAAGTGGCTCATAAAAGTTTTTGACATAAATCCAGTAGAAATAACAATAATAACCCCCATAATAGCAACTGGAGTTATTATTGAATAACACAGAGATTTTTTGTTAAACATTTTTATGGTTCATACGCCTTTCTAAGTGGTCGTGTATTGACCATGTTATCGGGGTTGAATTTTTCTGATATATGTCCAGACGTTGATAGTATGTAGATGGCTGTATTGATCGAATTTTTAACTGTTTTTTTGTTCTCGATATAATCTAATTGTTGCTGACTGTTAAGGATGACAACCCCTTCAAGTGCATTTTTAAATTCTTCAGGTGTTATTTTTTCTCGTTCAGACATTATTTCAATTGCCCTTTTGGGGTTTTCTTCCTTAAACTTTAAAGCTTTGTCCCATGCACGTACAATAGCTTTGTATTTGTTTAAGTTTTTCTCAATATGCTCTTCTTTTGCAACCAGAATATCTATAACTTCTCCAGGTATAAAAGAGGAGTCAAATATGACATGTGTACCTGAAACTTCCCTTAGAATATCTATAGAGAAGGGCGGGTATGAAATAGATATATCTATTTCGCCTTTCCTGATGGCTTCACGTTGATTGCTTTGACTCATACCTATAATTTCTACTTCGTCTCTCGCTATACCGGTTTGAGTTAATAATTTTTCCAGCATAAAAAGCCCAAGTGACTCAGGTTCAACGGCTATTTTTTTACCTTTTATATCGGCTATATTTTTGACTGTCTTAGTGGCGATGACTGCATCGCTACCATTGGAAAAATCGGTTATTAAGAATGTCTCTAATTTATTTTCTATCCTATTTGCACTCAGTAGCATTTCAATAATAGTAGAAGCCATAATATCAATTTGTCCCTGTTCAAATCCAAAGCGTGTATCCTCAAGAGAGGTGTACTGTACAATCTCAATATTAACGCCTTCTTCCTCATAAAGTCTCAGCTCTTTTGCGAGGTATAAAAATTCATACCCAGGCCAGTCATTTAAACCTATGCGTATAGTCTCAACTTCTTTGTTAGGGGTTGCGTAATAAATGATAGTGCTCACGATTATAATAGCGATAAGACTAAGTGTTTCTTTCATCAATCCCACTTTAAATAATTTTATTATTTTTGTATGTAGTAAAGCTTATCAATCTTTTTGTTTTTACCCTTACTTATAATGCAAAACAATACGATTTGCGTCATTTTATAGATGTTTGAAAAATGTATATTGTTTAATGAATTTTACTTATTAAAGTATAAAAAAGCCCCTTATAAAAGGGGCTTTTTTTCGTTATGTAGTTATGGTGTTACATTAAATGTAGCCAAGTTTTTTAGCTAAAACTTCGGCTTCGTCTAACCACGCCGTAATAGAAGCATTGATACCGTCCGTCCAGAAATCTGGGTCGGTCGGATCAAGCCCAAATGGTTTCATTAAGTCTACAGCACCTTCTGTACCGCCTTTGCGTAAAAGGTCTAGGTACATTGGTTCAAATTTGTCACCAAAATTGTCTTTGGTAGCAAATAAGCTTTGTGTGAACAATTCACCAAATGCATAAGCATAAACATAAAACGGGTTCATGAAATGCCCTACATAGCTCCACATGTTTTCCATATCACTATGATTAAACAAAGTGCCGTCGGCGCCATAAAGTTCAGTTACTGAATCAAGCCATGCCTGATTAAAGTCTTCAACTGTTAATTTGCCATTTCTACGCTGATTGTGAATGTTTTGTTCAAAGATAGAAAAACCAATTTGGCGTACAACCGTGTTCATAAAGTCGTCGGATTTACCAATTAATAAAACCAATTTTTCTTGGTCATCTGTAATTTTTGACAACATATGTGTAAAGGTAACCATTTCACCAAAAATACTGGCTGTTTCTGCGTAAACCATAGGTGCATGCCACATAAGAGAACCTTGTGCTTCGGCGGCTAACATGCCGTGAACACCGTGTCCAAGTTCATGCGCTGCTGTCATAACGTCTCGGACTGAACCTTGATGGTTTAAGAAATTGTAACTACGAATTTCTCCACCAGGGAACGTGCCAGAAGCGTTGAATGCACCACCTTGTTTGCCTTTTACCGCAGGTGCGTCAACCCAGTTATTGTCAAATATAGTGTTAACTAATTTGGCTAGTGTTGGGCTAAAGCTTTGGTAAGCGTCAATCACAGTCTTTTTAGTTTCGTCCCAACTTATAATGCTATTACTCGCAAAAGGTAGTGGAGCGTTACGGTTAGACCAAGGTTGAGCACCTTCGGCTTTCATTAAAGCGAACTTTAACTTGTAAAAGCGTTGGCATTCTTCAGCACCCTTCGTGCGTACAGCGTCATGTAAGGCGGTAACGGTTGCGTCATCTACTTTAGACCCCTTGTTACGGGCTGAAATAGGCAAGTCGTAACCACGCTGGTCATCATTCACAGCTTTTGCACCCATTACAATATTTAAGGCGCGTGCACGGAACTTTGTAAAGTTCTGTTCACTTAAACCTGTGTTGATGGCTTTTAATGCTTCAAGGCGGACGGCTTCATTTTTATCTTCTGATAAAATGTTTAAAGCTTCTGTTAAGGTAACTTCTTTACCGCTAATGTTGAACTTAAGTTCAGCTTCCATTTCATCGCAAAAGTCGTCCCATTCACTGCTACCAAAAGGGCTGCGCATACTTAAAGCTTGTTCTACATCTTCACTGAGCAGATGTTTAGCATTTTCACGCATGTCATCTAGCATGGGTTTGTGATGCTTTACAACTTTGTCTGTGCTGAGTAATTTTTGGTAAACTTTTTCATCCAATAAAATCACTTCATGTTCAAAGAAGTTCATGTGGATGGCGGATTCTTTAGAAACAGATTCGCCAACTTGGCTCATGCGTTGCTTGATTTCTTCATTGGTTACGTCAGTTGAATTTGACAAAAACATGAAATATTCAAGTTTGTTATGAAGGTTAGTGATTTGGCAGTCTGCTGTAATGGCGTCGCCAAGTTTTGTGGCAAGTTTGCCTTTGAAATTACTGAAATCTTGTATCATAGATACAAGTGTTTTTAAATCCGCATCAATTTGCGGATCGTTTAGGTCTTGGTATAAAGTGCTTAGGTCCCAACGGGCATTTTCTGCACCTGTATTAACGTCGCTCATAAGTTGCTCCTTATTATTATGCAATTTGGGCGTTGAAAAAAATTAAAGATAGTTCTTTATCACAGAGTAGTATAGTTCTTGTGTATACCTTTTACAAGGCTTTCTCTTTATTTTCTATTGTAGGCTTGTGAATTGTATTTGTTGTAAAAAGCACGCAACGGATGCATTTTAATTTTACTATTTAAAGTTGAAAAGACCTTGTTTTTAGGGGTTTAAAAGTCATTCAAAAGAATGCAAGTGAAAAATGATTATTTTTTGTGCAAAATGTACTTGATTTTGTCTTGAAGTGCCGTTAGTATCCCCACTCTCAAAGCACAGTAAAAGGATTTATACCCCGTGATTAATACACTTAAAATTGGAAATATTGCATTGGAGAATAATGTTATTCTTGCACCAATGTCGGGCATTTCAGATGCACCTTTCCGTCTTATTTGTAAAGAGTACGGTGCAGGTATGGTTGTGAGTGAAATGGTTGCTTGCGAAGCGATGATACGCGACAACATTGTTTCAAAACAAAAGGGGTCTTTTTTCCCTGGGCAGGGTGTTATTAACGTTCAGATTGTTGGCGCTGATCCTGAAAATATGGCGGCTGCTGCAAAAATGAATGAACTTGCTGGTGCAGAAATTATTGATATCAATATGGGTTGCCCTGTTAAGAAGGTTGTAAATACGCTTGCAGGAAGTGCTTTATTAAAAGACGAAGAGCTGGTAGAACGTATTTTGAAAGCAGTTGTTGCTGCTGTTAATATTCCTGTCACACTTAAAATTCGTACGGGTTGGTCAGACGACCTTAAAAATGGTGCACGCATTGCTAAAATAGCACAAGAGTGTGGCGTTCAGATGTTAAGTGTACACGGTCGTACACGTGCACAAATGTACAAAGGCAAGGCTGACTGGGCATTTGTTGGTGAAATTAAAAAAGCAGTAACGATTCCTGTGAATGTGAACGGGGACATTATTGTTGAAGAAGATGCAAAAATGGCTTTAGAGCAGTCTGGTTGCGATGGTGTTCTTATTGGACGCGGCGCACAGGGGCGTCCATGGTTCTTCGGTCAAGTTGTGCATTATTTAAAAACGGGCGAGAAATTGCCAGACCCTTCTTTAGAAGAGCAGTTAGAAGTTGTGCTAAAGCACTTCGATCTTTCTATTGAACATTACGGTGAACTTCGTGGCATACGCCACATGCGTAAACATTTAGGATGGTATTCTAAAGGCTTTAAGCATGGTAATGAGTTCCGCAGACAGATTAATACCTTAACAGATGCAAATGTGATACGTGATCTTGTAAAAAGATTTTACGCACTTTGCGCAGAAGCAGGGGACACAGGCTCTAACCCGCATGTGGCTTCAATGAATGATAAAACTGCTGCTTAATAAAGCTGCAATATTTAAATTAATGGATAAAGAGTAGATATGTCAGAACAATACAACAATACAACTATGCTATTAAAGAAAAAGAAAGAAAGCCTTGTTGGCTTAGCACAAACAAGTAACGAATGTTTAGAGCGTTATTTTGACGACCTTGGTGGTATGACACCTCCGCCTGACCTTTACGACAAAATTATGTCTCAAGTTGAAAAGCCTCTTTTAGAAAACGTTTTACGTTATGTACGTGGTAACCAAGTGCGTGCTGCCGCTATTTTAGGCATTAACCGTAATACTTTGCGTAAAAAAATCGCTTACTTAAATGTTGATATCGACCTTATTATGGAACGTAAAGTTATCCGCCGATAAAATGAATTTTACGGATGATATATTTCATTTTTACAGTTGTTATTTATAGGCTGTAAAAGTGCTTGCTTGAAAAGTAAAATATCTCACGCCGTACTTATTCATTTATTTGAAATTCAAAAAAGCACCTACAGGTGCTTTTTTTTGTGTGTTGCAGCGACGCCATGACGAAATGAGTATCTTTCTTTAAATATATAATGAGTTCTAGCAATTTTATAAATATCCGCTAAACTCAAATATCTTAAAAATATAAAGGGTGAAAAGTTGCCAGATAATGAAAAATCAAAAATGAATATCGTGTTACGCATTTTTATGTGGCTTATTCTTTTCGGTATTTTAGGTTTTTCAACAATGTTAATGAGCTCGGTTGTGTTAAACCCAAGTGCGACAGGGCCTATTTATTTAGCCTTAATTAACATTAACCTTTTATTTGCTATTCTATTCTTGGCATTTATTGGTCACCGTTTTGTCCATATTTTACTCGAAAGACGACGCGGGCTTATTGGTAGTCGTATGAACTTACGTTTCGTTGCCTTGTTTAGTGCTTTTGCTGTTGTGCCTACTATTGTTGTAGGGGCAGGGTCTTTATGGCTTTTGAATGAAGGGATTGAAAGCTGGTTTTCAAACCGCATTACAACCGCACTTGATGGTTCATTACAAGTTGCACAAGAATATTTGGTTGAGCATGAAAATAACCTCCTTATTCGTACAGAGTCTATTGCGAAGTCGCCTGAATTGGGAAGTGCTGCCATTTTAATGGACACAGAATTTGTTGAAATATTTTTAGCTAAACGTAAAAAAGAAAACTTTTTATCAGACCTAAGGCTTTATAAAGGAACAGGTGAGTTGATAGCTAACTCGGATAGTATTCCACCAGGCCCGTTAAATCCAGAAATTCGTTCATTTATGAATAAGCCTCTATCGAGCGGTTTAACTTTTAAAGACTTGAATACAAGGCAATTGTTTGCGGTTTCAGAGGTAGACGGTGTGCACTTTTTAGTAGCATCTAAAATTATTAACCCAACGGTTTTAAGTCGTATGGCTAGTACGAAGGCGGCATATAATGAATATTATGAGCTTCAAAGCCGAAGTGATACTGTACGTTATATCTTTATTCTAAGTTTATCGGTCTTAGCCTTTTCAACACTGGCGGGTGCTATTTGGTTTGGTTTTAAATTTGCATTAAGTATTACGAAGCCTGTAACGGCATTAGTACATGCGACCAATAAGGTGAGTTCTGGTGATTTAGATATTCGTTTAACGCCACTTAATGACGATGAATTAGGTATTTTAACGCAGTCTTTTAACCGCATGGCGAGCCAAATTCAAACTGGTCAAAACTTACTGACGAGTAAAAACAAAGAGCTTGATGAGCGTCGTAAAATTACAGAAGCTGTATTAACAGGTGTGAGTGCAGGGGTCTTTAGTTTGGATGGGGCTGGTGTGATTCAAATGGCGAACACCGTGGCAGAAGAAACCTTCGGTTTGAAGATTGGGGAAACTTTGGCACAGGTAAATGATGACCTTGGTGTTATTTATGCCAAATTTATAAAATCGCCGCAGCCGCTATTTCAAGAAAAAATACAACTTAAGATAGATGATGAAGCGAGACGCTTTTTATTCCGCATGGTGCCGCAAATGGCAAGTGGTGGTCGTGTTGCAAATGTGGTTGTGACTTTTGACGATATTACAGAGCTTTTAAGTGCGCAAAAGGTTGCGGCATGGTCGGACGTGGCACGTCGTATTGCACATGAAATTAAAAACCCTCTGACGCCGATTCAGTTGAGCGCTGAACGCTTAAAACGACGCTATACTAAAAAGTTTGAAGAGCCAGAAGATAAGGAATTGTTTGAACAATTGACGGGTACCATTGTACGTCAGGTAGAAGAAATGCGTTTGATGGTAAATGAATTTAGTGACTTTGCACGTATGCCAGCAGCTGTGATGGTTGAAGAAGATGTGGTGCCTATTATTAACAGTATTGTGTTACTACAACAGCAAGCAAGGCCAGATATTAAATTTGATGTACAGGTGCCAGAAAATGAACCTGTGAAAATGATTTGCGATGCGTCCCAAATCTCTAGGGTTTTCACCAATATTATCGAAAATTCTGTCAATGCGATTGAGGAAGATGAGTCGGGTGATGAAAAAAATGACGCATCTGCGATAAAAATTGTTGTGGAAATGTCACATTATGGTACAATGCTCGTAACAGTCAAAGACAACGGTAAAGGTTTACCAGAAGACGTTGATGTTAGTAAGCTTTTTGACCCATACGTGACAACACGTAAAAAAGGGACAGGATTAGGTTTAGCTATCGTTAGACGTGTTGTTGATGAGCATGGGGGGCAAATTCGTTTGTCGCGTCGAGAAGAGGGCGGCACCTGTGTAGAAATAACATTCCCTCTCAGTAAGAAGAAAGAGTAAATATGGTGTACGAAATTCTTATTGTTGATGATGAAGCTGATATCCGCACTTCAATGTCAGGCCTATTAGAAGATGAAGGTTACCGCACACGTTGTGCTGCGAGTGGTCAAGAAGCTTTGGATATGGTGTCTGAGCGTCAACCTAACTTAGTTCTGCTTGATATTTGGATGGAAGGTATGGACGGTCTTGAAGTTCTATCTCGTCTAAAACGTCGCGTGCCAGACCTACCTATCATTATGATTAGTGGTCACGGTAACATTGAAACAGCCGTAACAGCGACTCAAAAAGGTGCTTACGATTTCATTGAAAAACCACCGCAAGCCGATCGACTTCTTCTTACAGCTTCTCGTGCTATCCGCGAAGCACAGCTTAGAAAAGAAAATTTATTATTACGCAGCCGTAATGGTGATGTGCAAGAATTACTGGGTGTTTCAAGTGAAATTGCAACAGTACGTCAAACTGTAAAGCAAGTTGCACAGGGCGATAGCCGTGTACTTGTAACAGGTGAAAGTGGTTGCGGCAAAGAAGTTGTAGCACGCCTTATTCACAAAAACTCTCAGCGTCGTGAACGTCCTTTTGTATGTCTTTCACCAGCCGCTGTAAGTGATACAACCTTTGAAATGGCTTTAAACAACATGTTGGCTCAAGCGACTGGCGGCACACTTTTCCTAGATGAAGTTGCTGACCTACATGCGCCAATGCAAGCACGCTTACTTAAGTTTTTACAAGAAGGTTTTCTTGTAGACCCACGCAGTGGTGCACGTATTGAGGCGGACGTTCGTATTGTAAGTGCAACTTCTAAAAACATTAAATCATTGGTTGAAGCTGGCTCTTTTAGAGCTGACCTGTTTTATCGTTTAAATGTTGTGCCTATTACAGTACCACCATTACGTATACGCTCAATGGACATCCCATCTTTGGTGCAACACTTCCTTAAAGTTGTTTCACCAGACAGTGCAAGTGTCCCTAAAATTGCACCAGCAACAATGGCTGTCCTAACAAGCTATTACTGGCCTGGTAACGTGCGACAACTGAAAAACCTGATTGAATGGTTGATCATTATGCACCCTGGTAAAATGATTGTGCCAGATATGCTTCCACCAGAAATGACGAAGAGTGAATCTTTGGATATTAACATGATGGAAAAAGTTTCTGCATTACCACTTCGCCAAGCGCGTGAAATGTTTGAAAAGAGCTACCTTGCAAACCAACTGCAACGCTTTAGCGGAAATGTTTCTCGCACAGCTGACTTTGTTGGTATGGAGCGTAGCGCTTTGCACCGTAAGTTAAAGTCATTAGGTGTTGAATCAAGAGAGACAACAGCTGCAGGGCTTAACTAAAAACTGACTAAAAAGCCCTTGTATAATGCAGGGGCTTTTCTATAAATAATAAGAAGATAATATGAAAAGTATTGTAATTGGCGCCGGTGATGTTGGCTTAAACATTGCTAGGCATTTGGTGATGGAAGACCGTGATGTTGTTGTCATTGATAGCTCTCTTGAGCGTCTTCAACTTGTAAATGAAACGCTTGATGTGCAAACGATTCATGGCAAAGGGGCGCACCCTGACGTGCTTGAACGTGCAGGTGCAGGTAATGCTGATATGTTGATTGCTGTAACCCAGTCGGACGAAGTGAATATGGTTGCTTGTCAAATGGCTTACAGTCTTTTCAATGTTCCTAAAAAAATTGCCCGCGTGAGGCATACCTCTTATTTAAAACTTGTTAAAGGCCATTTATTCACGCCCGATAACATGCCTATTGATGTCATTATTAGCCCTGAAGCCGAAGTAGCGGACTCTATTATTCGTAACTTAGATATTCCAGGCGCATTTGATTCGAACTATTTTGCTGAAGGTGAAATAGCTTTAATTGGTATTAATATTCAAGAAAACTCGCCTGTTATAAACATTGCTTTAAAGCTATTGACCAATTCAGCAGATACAGAGTTTGTTGCGGTAGCTATCTACCGTGGTGGCCGCGGTATTACACCTCGTGGGAGTGATCATTTAGAGGCGGGTGACGAGGTTTTCTTTGTTTGCCGCACAAGTGATATTCATGATGTGATGAACCTTTTTGGCTTTGAATCTCAGAAAAAAGTACGCCGCGTTTTTGTTATTGGTGGTGGATTTATTGGTTTTGAAGTTTGTAAACGTTTGGTAGCACGTGGTATTTCTACACGTGTTATTGAAAGTGATAAGGCGCGCGCGCTTCACTTAGCCGACATGATTGACGATATTACAGTAATTCACGGCAACGCTGTTGATAGCGATTTGTATGAGCAAGAAAATGTTGGGCAGATGGATGCTGTTTTAGCAATTACCAATGATGATGCTGTCAATATTTTAGCTTCCGTAATGGCAAAACAAATTGGTGTTGAGGTTGTAGTAACACGTATTAACGAAGCTAATTATATGCCGTTAATTGATAATTTGAATTTACATAAAGTTGTGTCACCTCTCGAAATTACAGCGTCGCGTATTTTACAACATGTACGCCGCGGTTTTGTACATTCATTACACACAATTCACGAAGGTAAAGCACAGGTTATTGAAGCACAGGTTACAAGAACAAGTAAAATTGTAGGAAGTCATGTTATGGATATTGACTTACCAGAAGGTGTAACAATTGCAGCAATTTACAATGCCAAAAAAGGTATGATTTTGCCAAGGGAAATGACAATTATACGTGAAGGAGATCGTGTTATCTTCTTTAGTGCGGTTGAGCAGATTTCAGAAGTTGATGAACTATTTTAAAGAGATAAACTATGCATTTTTCACTCATTTTTAATATATTAGGCTGGTTGCTTACAGCTTTTGGTGTAACAATGTTTGTGCCTGCATCTATTTCGTATTTTTCTGGCGGTAATGCTTATGATAACTTTGTTGTGAGTGGGTTGGGTACAATTTTTTGTGGTATTATGTTTGTGTTGATGACACGTGGTTCTGGTAAAATACTTTCTCACCGAGACGCATTTTTAATGACATTTTTAGCTTGGTTTTCTCTTTCGTTATTTGCGGCGACGCCGTTATATAATTCAGGCGTTGTACCCACTTATGTTGACGCATTCTTTGAATCTGTATCTGGGTTAACCACAACAGGTGCAAGCGTTATGACTGGGCTTGATAAATTAGACCACGGTATTTTGTTTTGGCGTTGCTTACTTCAATGGCTTGGTGGTATGGGTGTTGTTGTGTTGGCAACTGCTATTATTCCATTTTTAGGGGTTGGTGGTATGCAGCTTTATAAAGCAGAGATGCCAGGTGTAGAAAAAGACAAACTTCAGCCACGATTAAAAGAAACGGCTTCTTTATTGTGGGGAGTATATTTAATTTTTACAGTAATATGTGCTTTGCTTTACAAATATGGTGGCATGACAGCGTTTGATTCTATTTGTCATGCTTTTACAACGGTTGCTACAGGCGGGTTTTCAAACCATGAAGCATCTATTGGTTTTTATAATAGCCCATTCATTGAAGGGGTTTGTATTGCATTTATGATGATTGGGGCTGTAAACTTTGGGCTTCACTTTATGTTTCTGTCAAAGCGTAACATCTTTGTTTATTTTAAAAATGTTGAATTTAGAACTTATATGTTCGTTTCATTTGCAGCTGTTTTATTTTTGACTTATGCCATTACAGGCGCTGAAAATGGTTATCCAACATATCTTGAGTCATTTAGACATACAATGTTTAGCGTTGCATCAATTGTGTCGACGACCGGTTTTGCGACAGAGGATTACTCAACATGGCCTTTTGTATTTTCTATGTTTACTATGTTTTTAATGTTTGTTGGTGGTTGTTCTGGTTCAACTTCTGGTGGGTTAAAGGTTTTGCGTATGATGATTATATTGAGGCAAGGTATTCGTGAATTGGTAAAAATGATTCATCCACATGCTATTGTACCGCTTAAAATTGATGGAAATTCTATTGGTGATAAAATTGTGCAAGCGGTTTGGAGTTTTGCAGGGTTATATGTTTTGTCGTTTATTGTTATTGCAACTTTGTTGTCGTATTTAAATGATTTGAATTTAGTGACTTCCTTTAGTGCGGCACTTGCAACGCTAACAAGTTTGGGGCCTGGTTTGGGTGACTTGGGGCCAACTGCAAATTATGGTTCACTAAACGACAGCACTAAAATTGTTTTGTGTTTCTCTATGCTTTTGGGACGTTTAGAACTTTTCACACTTCTTATTTTATTGATGCCGGAATTTTGGAGAAAATAAAAAAAAAGCCCTCGGATGAGGGCCTTTTTTTGCTGAGGTGTTTAATGTTAAATTAAAAACTCATGGTAAAGTAGATGTAGGAAGAAGGGGCTGATAAGCCAACGCCTCCTTTGTAGCCGCTTGATACCGTATCGACGTTAAACTCTTTAAACCCGACATTGTCGCGGTAATGAGCTATAAGCGATTGTATGTTTTTGTTTTCATTGAGGTGTTTGACCGTTAAATCTATAGCATCTCCAATCGGTAAAGATACTTTGACGGTGTTGTAATCTTTAATGAATAAGTCTTTAATTTGTTTATCGAGCTCTTCACGCAAACGAAAAGATACGATATAAAGAATTTTATCCATTTCTGAAAGTTGTTGGTATTCCTGACGCATTGCAATAATATCTTTTACAGTTATGTTAGGCATGAAGGCCTCCTAGTAAGAGCATGAAAATTTGCATAAGCAAACAAATTTGTTTTTAAAAGGTTCAGATGTTTATAAATCTTAGTCATATTTGGTTATTAAAAGTTAAATTACAAGTGTTGCAATAAATAAGCTTTATCTTTCTTGTAAAAAAAACGCTTTTCTTGTACAAATTGCATATAATTTTAAAGGAGAAAATCAGGTGACAGAATTTCGTTATGAGTTGATGGCTAAAGATGGCAAAGCAAGGCGTGGACGTATCCATACAGCGCACGGACCTATTGAAACACCTGCATTTATGCCAGTCGGTACTGTGGGGTCTGTAAAGGGCATGAAAATGGAAGACGTGCGTGCGCAAGGCGCTGACTGTGTACTTGGTAATGTTTACCACCTTATGCTGCGCCCTGGTGCTGACCTTGTTCAAAAAATGGGTGGATTGCATAAGTTTATGAACTGGCCAGGGCCTATTTTAACAGATAGCGGTGGCTTTCAGGTTTATAGCTTGAATGATATTCGAAATGATGATGAAGACGGCGTAACCTTTACGTCACATATTGATGGTAGTAAGCACCGCTTGACGCCTGAGATTTCAACAGAAATTCAATATAAGCTTGATGCAACGATTACGATGTCGTTTGATGAATGTACCGAGTTTCCTGTAACTTACGAGCGAGCTAAAGAAAGCTTGGAGCGTACGATACGTTGGGAAAAACGTAGCCGTGAAGCGTTTGTAAAACGTGAAGGTTATGGTCAGTTTGGTATTATTCAAGGCGCGCATTACCCAGACCTGCGTAAAGCGTCGATTGATGCTTTGGTGGATATTGGCTTTGAGGGTTATGCATTTGGTGGTTGGCTATTTGATGAAACGGGTTCAAAAGAAACTTATAATACGACGGTGGAAACTTGTGTGCCATGGATGCCAGAAGAGAAACCACGTTATATGATGGGTGTGGGGTATCCAAGCGACCTTATTTATAGTGTGCAGCAAGGTATTGATATGTTTGACTGCGTTATTCCAACACGTAATGGCCGTAAAGGGCAAGCGTTTGTACATAATGGTGTTGTGAAGATTAAACAGGCTCAATACAAAGAAGACTCTGCTCCGTTAGACCCTGAATGTGACTGTTATGTATGTAAAACATATACGAGAGCTTATCTGCGTCATCTTTATATGTCAGGTGAGGCTTTGGCTGGAATGCTTCTGACAGAGCATAACCTTCATTTTTATCAGCGTGTGATGCGCCTTATTCGTGAAAATATTGAAGCAGGAACGTACGATGCTTTTGCCAAGGAATGGTTGGCGAAAGTTAAGTAGTACTCGCATATAAAAAAAGCCTCCGATTGGAGGCTTTTTTTGTACTATTTCTATTGTAGTAATGTTGCAAGGTAAATCATTGCAAAAACAGATACTGCGAAAATGATACCCGCTAGCACATTGGCCTTCTCTTCGATTTTAAAGAGCTTGTGGTACAGAACAATCAGTAGAGGCGTTCCGCCTGCGATAATGGATGTGTAGGCTGGGTTAGAAGTGTAAACCATGGAAATGTTACGACCGCTCATGGCAAATAAGTAAAAACATGCCAATATAAAGCCAGCTTTTAATATAAGTGGGTTTGTAATCGTTTCTTTAAGCATCTTTTTCTTTACGTTTAAGCCAATGCCAATAATAACAGAACCGCATGAAAGTAAGAATGTGTACCAAATAATCCCACTCCAAAAGCCAGAATTGTCCTGCGCCATTTTATTCATGACATCTAGTAGGCCGTAAATACCAATAACAGGTAATAAATAGAAAAAGGCACTTTTTGAAACTTCGCATTTGCTAAGTAAACCTATGGCATAGACACAAACAAGAAGTGAAGAAATGAGACCTGTCGCTAAAAGAGGTCGCTCTGCGAGTTGTGTAAATGACTCTGGGTTTAAGGCTGCCCATACAACAAAACCAAATAATGGTGAAATAGGGAGTAGTCGAGAGGTAACACCTGCACCAAATTTAGAAAAGCTATTGATCATAATAGAGTCTGCAACAAAGGCAAGCGCTGCGGAGGTTAGCGTTGCATAAAAGAATATGCTTGCTGTTGGTAATTCAACAAAAGGTAAGATAGGGAGTAGGCATAAAACCACGAAGCTGGCGCGCATCATAGCAAGAGATGTACCAGGAAGTTTGTAGTGTTGTGAAATAAGGCTGACACCTGCAAACCCAACAGGCTGCATCAGGGCAAATAGCCACCAGTAATGTTGTTCCATATAAATATCTTTTCTATAAGTTAGTTTAAATTAATAAAGGCTTAGGGAGATTTCTCTCAACCTAAGCCTTCAAATGATGGTGGGTCGTACGGGACTCGAACCTGTGACAAACTGATTAAAAGTCAGTTGCTCTACCAACTGAGCTAACGACCCTCAGCAATTGCGAATATACAGAATAAAAATTTCAGGTCAAGCCTAAATTCACTTTTTTTTGAATTTTTTTACCTGTGATTTTATTATGCATTGATTTTAAAAATGTTTTAATTATTTTTTATAAGCCAAAGTCATGCCGTCACCAAGTGGTAATATTGATATATCAACGCGTGTATCTTCATGTAGCATTTTATTAAAGGCGCGCATTGCATCGGGCAGGATAGGGTTTATGTTCTCTTTCACAACAACTTCGCCAAATAAAAATACGTTGTCAAATATCATTAAAGCACCTGGCTTTAAAAGCCTTAGGCATTTTTCAAAATATTCGGGGTAGCCAAGTTTGTCGGCATCTATATATATAAAGTCAAAGCTCGCGTCTTCTTTATTTTCTAAAAGTTGGTTTAATGTTTCATGGGCTGGGGAAATGCGCAGGTCTATCATCTGTTCAACACCTGCTTTTTTCCAATATTTACGGCACAGGCCTTCAAAGCGCGCATTACGCTCGCACCCTATAAGGGTTGCATCTTTAGGTAAGTTTGTTGCCATCCATAAAGCGCTATAGCCCGTAAAAACACCAATTTCTAAACACTTTTTAGGTTTGATCAGTTTTAGAAGCATGGCAATAAACTGCATTTGTTCTGGGCTTGAAACCATACGTGCGGCACGCTCTGTTTCAAACGTTTCGTCACGTAGTTCAACCGTTATTGCAGGTTCTTTTACACTGTTTTCAAGTGCATATTCGTATAGTGCTTCACTTATTTCGTATTTGCGTGCCATGTTATTTCACATATCTTTTGTTTAATTTCTGGGCATATTGTGTTAGTTTTCGAAAATATTCAAGTTAAATAGATTGTATGAGGTGAGCAATTGAGTAAGAGAGGTTATTTTGGAGTTGGGGTTGAAGGTATAAGTAAGCCTATGAACTTGGGTACGATTTGCCGTACTGCACACGCATTTGGGGCGGCTTTTACTTTTACAGTGAACGCACAACATAAAAAGCGTGCCATTAAAGCATCCGATACTTCAGGTGCGATGAACCATGTGCCTTTTTATGAATTTAGTGATGCGGGTGAGCTTACTTTACCAAAAGGGTGTCAATTGGTGGCTGTTGAATTAACGGAAGATGCGGTTGATTTGCCATCTTTTCGCCATCCACGAAATGCCGCATATATATTAGGTCCTGAGAACGGGGTGATTTCACCAGAGCTTTTGGCGAAATGTGACCACGTTATTAAAATACCGATGAGCTTTTGTGTAAACGTTGGTATTGCTGCATCTATTGTTATGTATGACCGTCTTATTTGCCTTGGAAAGCACGCGCCGCGCCCTGTTATGGCAGGTGGACCTGTGGAGGGCATCCCTGAACATTTTCGTGGCGGTTCTTACTATATTGACGGTGTTAAACATTGGCGCAAGCCTGAAAAATCTAAATAGGGTTTTTCTGTGAATATCAATGGTTATAGTATTGACGATGGCTCTTTAAAGGCGGTTAAAATTCAGCTAGGTGAGGGGGAACCTGTTTTTCCACCTTTTTCACAGCGTTTTCGTGCTTTGGAACTGACGGCATTTAAAGATGTGAAGGTTGTTGTCTTAGGGCAAGACCCTTACCACGGAGAAGGACAGGCAAACGGTTTAGCGTTTTCTGTAAATGCCGGCGTTAAGTTACCACCGTCTCTTAAAAATATATATAAGGAATTACAGCTAGAATATGGCCTTTCTATGCCTATAAAAGGTGACTTAACATCTTGGTCAAAGCAAGGTGTTTTATTGCTCAATAGTGTGCTTTCTGTAGAAAAATCTAAACCAGCTTCACATGCAAAATTGGGTTGGGAAGAAATAACAGACGATATTATTAAACAGGTTTCAGAGCATGGTGAGCATGTGGTGTTTATGTTGTGGGGTGCCTATGCTCAGAAAAAAGGGTGCTTTATTGATAGAGATAAACATCTTGTTTTGGAAACAACGCATCCATCTCCATTTTCTGCGCATAAAGGTTTTTTGGGGAGTGGGCATTTCATGCAAGCCAATGACTTTTTAAAAAGACATGCACGCGCCCCTATCGACTGGTTCAATATTTAGTAAGTTAACAGGTTAAGGTATAGTTATTGCGCCGTTTATATCTTTATGATATACATCGATTAAATACTTACTTTATCTTTTTTCGAGGTTATTATATGGCTTCAAAAACTAAATTTAAAAGTCTATCCGACTTTGTTCACAACGCAACACTTGAAGAAAAAGAAGCTTTCTATAAGGCTGTTATCGACAAGGCTATTACGTCTCAAAAGGCAGTTGTTCAAGCTGCTCAAAATAAATAAACTTTTCCATCCTTTTTTGTTCAACAAACTTAGAGGTTTTTATTATGAGTTCTGTAACTGAAAAAGATAAGGCTGTGCTTGAGTTATTATCTGTTGGCTGGTTTTTGCTGTCGGTCGTACTTACGTTTGCATTTGCTGAATCTGTCAAAAGTGCCATTGGTATTTACATTTTATTGTGGGGTTGTATGGGTGTTTTATCTTTTTGGGTTTATTACTTAAAAGGATGGCGTTTTAATACTGACGACTATTCTATTTTAACAGCTATTACAAATGGTTTATTTTTTGCATCTATATTTTTAGCCTCATTAACTTCATTTATATGGTTTTGTTTAACAGCACTTGGTGCAGCACGTGAAATGTTAGTTGCTGAGCATGGTTTGTTTATAACTTTTATTACATTAGGTGTTGCAACGGTTACGCTGTTTTTTATAAAAGGGCTTTACGTTGCTGGCTGTTCGGTTGTTCACGCCATTCGTTATATATTTGGGAGTAAAAATCTCTAGGAGGTGATATGAAATTATCTAAAAGTGGTTTCCTTTGTTTTCTTATCCATGCTGTGGCACTTGCCTTGATATTTTCTGTGCAAACAGAGTGGATGAGCGGGTTCTTTTTAGTCAGCGGTTTTTTGACATGCGTTATCTTTGCTTTGTCTCATGGCGGCTTTTATAATATCAATGTACTTAAAAGCCCTGTTCAACTGTTCAATGTTTTGGTTTTCTTAATAGGCTGCGCGCTTTTTATCATTAAGATTATAAGCATGCCTTAGTAAATGTTTTATTTATATCGAAAAAAAAGCCCCTTAATCAGGGGCTTTTTTTGTAGAGTATGCGTTATAGTTCCGATGGAGATGGAACCTTTATGCGACGTGGGCGCGGGTTTTTGTGCGCTTGAGCCGCTGTATGTGCATGGCCTTCTATAAGTTTAGTATTTAGATCACAAATCAATAGGTATAAGTCCATTGGTTTAGTGTGATTAATTTTAAACACGAGGCGTTTAAGGTCTTTGAGATCTGGTTCATCAGCTTCTTCAGGTAAGGCCCCTTCGTGCTTAGTGATAATACCGTCTACAATAAGATCTTTATACTCTTTTTGAATTTCTTCAATAAGAACATCAGGTACTTCACGGTTTAAACGAATAACAGCTCGGCTACCTGAAAGGTAACGTACTGAGTGATATCTGTAGTAAAAGTCGTTGATGTAGTCAATCGCATCGTCAATATTTGTTGTGTAATATACAAGGTCAAGATCTTGCTCACTTACGGTGCCTTGGTCAACAAGGTGTTGCATTAATTCTAGAGTTTTACCCCAGAAGGTACCGCCTTCATGCTCTAGCATAACAACAGGAACCGGTGTAGCACGACCTGTTTGTATAAGTGTTAATGCTTCAAAGCCTTCATCTAACGTACCAAAGCCACCTGGGCATAATACAATACCATCTGCTTCGCGTACAAATGCAAGCTTGCGGATAAGGAAATAATAAAACGTAATTAAGCGTTCATCTTTTAAATAAGGGTTTGCATCCTGTTCGAACGGTAAGCTAATGTTTAAACCAATAGCTGCATCCACGCCAGCGCCTTCGTTACCAGCTTGCATAATACCAGGGCCTGCACCTGTAATGATATCGTAACCAAACTCTTCTACAAGCTTATGTGCAAATTCTTTACACATGATGTAGTCAGGGTTATCTGGCTGTGTACGTGCAGAACCAAAGATGGAAATTTTTGGTTTGCCACGCAAATGTTGGAATTTTTCACAATATGTTTTCATTTCCGTAATAATGCCGAGAAGTAGAGACTCGTCATAACCAGTTATAGACTTCCCTTGAAGGAATTCTATAGCCTTTTCAATAGAAAGTTTTGGTGACGGTGTACCAGCGTCAAAACTACGGTGATCTGTGGTTGTTCTTTTGTGTACCATAAAGTGTTTACTCCCTTGTTAATGGATGTACATTATATAGTGTTTCATAAAAAGAGGAAGTGTTTTTATTTTTGGGTGTATAAAATTTAGGCGGTTTAACTATAAAAGTTGCTTTGCTTGGTTGTGCTGTGATAAAACAGTCGTACATGTATTATTAATTTAGAATCTAGGTTGTAAAATTGAGCGAAGAAGAATTAAAAAATGACGACTCAATGGAGGATATTCTTGCCTCTATTCGTGAAACGGTAGAAGAAGAAGTGGAAAAATCAAGTGGGTCATCTGCTTCGGCTGACGTTTCTGACGATGTTTCTACTTTATTAAGTACAGAAGATGACTCAGAAGGTGGTGATGAAAACGCTGAAACACCTGTAGACGATGATATAACTAACGAACTTCTGTCAGAAAGTTCAGACGTTGAAGGTGAAGATTCAGGCCTATTGGCTACTGATACAGCTCTAGAAAATACAGGGGTTGATGACGCTGATATGGTTGAAGCAAGTGAAGCTTTGGCTGCTATGTCTGCGGCAAAATCTGAAATGGAAAACAAAAAAGATTCTATGGATGACGATATTCTGGAATTGACAGATGTTGTGGATGAAAATTCAAACGAAGAAGGTCTTATTGATGTGAATGCATTTTCTAATTCAGGTGAAATGGTTTCTGCCGATAAAAACTCTATAGATGCCTCTCGCGCAAGTTATGTAGAAGATGAGTTGAAAGATGATGATATTGACGTTGATGTTGAAAGTATCATGTCAGAAATGAAAGAAGATGGTGACCTGCCATCTGAAGGCGAGGATCTACCATCTGAAGACGAGGCTACGGATATGATGTCTAGTATTCCAGATGAAGACGATACTCATGAAGATAATATAGAAGATATGATAGGTGAAGAGTCAACTGCAGAAGATTCTATGTCAACTGACACTGTGCCCACAGCTACAGCGCCAACAGATGCGATGGCAGCCGCTACTGAAAAAGTAGTTGAACATGCTGTTCAAGAAGTAGCCCAAAAAGTATTTTTACCGACAACACCTTCAGCCAAAGGTTTGCAAGTAAGCTTCCCTTCTGAAGTTTTAGCTGAAGCTTTGCGTCCACTTGTTACAGGTTGGATTGAAGAGAATTTGGCAGATATTGTTGAACGTCTTGTTAAAGAAGAACTGAGCAAACTCGTCGAAAAATAAAGTCGGTTTAATTTTGAACCGACGTAAAGATGGAGGCCGCAAGGCTTCCATCTTCGACATTTAAATACAAATATTTAATATTAAAATAGAAAAGTAAGTCATGTTAGAAAAAACATATAATGCTAAAAATGTAGAAGGTAACTTATATAAAAAATGGGAACGTTTAGGTCTATTCTCAGCAGACCCATCTTCGTCGAAGGACCCGTTCACAATTATGATACCACCACCAAACGTTACGGGTACTTTACATGTTGGGCATGCTTTAACGATGACTTTGCAAGATATTTTGGTGCGTCATGCACGTATGACGAATAAAGACACTCTTTGGCAACCAGGTACAGACCACGCATCAATTGCGGTTGAGCGTATTGTAACTCAAAAACTGGCAGCTGAAGGTAAGGCTAAAAAAGAAGTTGGGCGTGAGAAATTTTTAGAGCGCGCATGGCAGCAAAAAGAAGAATCAGGCACAACGATTGTGAACCAGTTAAAACACTTAGGTGCATCATGTGATTGGGATCGTGAACGTTTTACAATGGACGAAGGCCTTTCAAAAGCTGTTAAAAAAGTATTTATAGACCTGCATAAAAAAGGTTTGATATATCGTGGGACACGTTTGGTAAACTGGGATCCAATGCACCAAACAGCAGTTTCTGATATTGAAGTTTCACACAAAGACATGAAGGGCTTTATGTGGCACCTTAAATATCCACTCAAAGACGGTGGGTTTGTCACAGTCGCAACCACGCGTCCTGAAACAATGTTGGGCGATACGGCTGTTATTGTTCACCCAGATGATAAGCGTTATACACACCTAATTGGTCAAACAATTACGCTACCTATTGTTGGCAGAGAGATTCCAATTATAGCGGATGACTATATTGATATGGAATTTGGTTCAGGTTGCATGAAAGTAACGCCAGCGCATGACTTTAACGACTATGAAATTGGTAAACGTCATGATCTTGAAATGATTAATATTCTTACCAAAACAGCAACTTTGAATGAAAATACACCTGCTGAATATCAAGGTATGGATCGTTTTGAAGCACGCACAAAAATTGTAGCTGAATTTGAAGCGTTAGGATTACTTGAAAAAGTTGAACCACGTGAAAATAGCGTGGCGCATGCAGAACGTGACGACACAATTTTAGAGCCGTACCTAACAACGCAGTGGTATCTTAAAACTGAAACACTTGCAAAACCTGCCATTGAAGCTGTTAAATCGGGCAAGGTTGAATTTATCCCTAAAAATTGGGAAAAAACATATTTCCATTGGATGGAAAACATTCAAGACTGGTGTATTTCGCGCCAACTCTGGTGGGGACACCAAATTCCAGCATGGTATAAAGACGGTGAAATTTACGTGGGTGAAGAAGCACCCAAAGGCGAAGGATGGGTACAAGACCCAGATACGTTAGACACATGGTTCAGTTCTGGACTATGGCCATTCTCAACACTTGGTTGGCCTGATAAAACACCTGAATTACAAAAATACTATCCAACAGATGTTCTGGTAACAGGATTTGATATTATCTTTTTCTGGGTTGCCCGTATGATGATGTTTGGTATGGAATTTATGAATGATGTACCATTTAGAAAAATATTTATTCATGCTTTGGTACGTGATGAAAATGGCCAAAAAATGAGTAAGTCCAAAGGGAATGTACTTGATCCATTAGAAATTATTGAAGAGTTTGGTACAGATGCTTTGCGTTATACAATTGCATCGCTTACAGCGCCAGGTGCTGATATTTCTTTAGGGAAGTCAAAAATTGAAGCGTCACGTAATTTCTGTACGAAGCTTTGGAATGCGTCAAACTATGCCTTTATGAACGAAGTGAAATATGACGAAAGTTTTGATCCGAATACGGCTAAAAATCCAATTAACCGTTGGATGATTTCTAAGCTCGCAGAGCTTGTTGAAGGACAAAACAAAGCGTATGCAGACTTTAGGTTTAATGATTTATCTCAAAACCTTTACCACTTTACATGGGATACATATTGTAGCTTGTACCTAGAGCTTACAAAGCCTGTACTTTACGGCGACGATGAAGCTGATAAAAAAGAAACGCGTCAAACAATGGGTTGGGCATTAGAAAAGTTATTGCGCCTTATGCACCCTGTTATGCCATTTATTACTGAGGAAATTTGGCTGGAACTTACAGGTCAAACAGGTACAGATGCAAACTTAATGTCGCAGGCATGGCCAGAAGCTTTGGCATGGCCGCATGATGAAAAGTCTATAGCTGATGTGGAATGGTTAGTGAGCGTTATTTCTTCTATCCGTGCTGCGCGTAGTGAAAATAATGTACCTAATAAAGCTGAAATTGATGCGACTGTACGTGGTGTTTCTGATGTGGATGTTGAACGTTTTAAAATGTTTAAAAATTACCTTAAAGGCATGACACGTGTTGCAGGGTTTAAATTACACAGTGGTGAATTAGCAAAAACTGATGTGGTTGCTGTGGCTGAAGGTTTCGAAATTGTTTTACCGCTTGAAGGGCATGTTGATTTTGAAGCTGAAAAAGAACGTGTAGCTAAAGAAATTTCTAAATTTGAAGCAGAACTTGCAAAAATTGAAGGTATGCTTGGTAATGAAAACTTTGTTAAACGTGCACCAGAACATGTGGTTGCTGAACAAAAAGCAAGTAGAGATGCTATTTTAGCAGATTTAACAAAACTAAAAGCAGTTATGGAAGCGAGATAATAAAATGCCAAAACGTAACGATATTTTAATTGCGCTAGATAATTATAATCCTCAAAGTTTAGAAGAGCAGGGCAGTAAGCTGCTTATGGTAGACTTTATTGAAAATAATAAAGACTGTTTTAAACGCGAAAATTTAGAAGGTCATGTAACGGGTAGTGCTTGGGTGGTAAGCAACTGCGGTAAAAAAGTATGCTTGGTACACCATAAAAAACTGAAGAAATGGTTGCAGCCAGGTGGGCATTGTGACGGCGAATTTAGAGTTAAACTTGTTGCAGAAAAAGAAATGCAGGAAGAGACAGGCCTTAAAACGGGTAAAGCATTTGATGGTAAAATTTTTGATATTGATGTGCACGTAATTCCAGAACATAAGGGCGTACCTGAGCATATTCATTATGATATACGTTATGTTTTTGTGGCGGATGGCAATGAAAAACCTATCGTGAGCGATGAATCTAACGATGTGAAATGGTTTACCTTTAAAGAGGCAGCTGCTTTGGATATAGATGAATCTGTCGCAAGAATGCTTGCTAAAAGCGTAGAATAATATTACTTTATAAAAAAATTAATTAGAATCTTTGGAGAAGAGACATGGCAGGACACAGTAAATGGGCCAACATTAAACATCGTAAAGGCGCACAAGACGCGAAGCGCGGTAAAATTTTTACAAAACTTATCCGCGATATTATGACTGCGGCTAAGAGTGGCGGGGCTCCTGCTGATAACCCTAATCTTAAACTTGCATTAGATAAAGCACGTGCTGCAAACATGACTAAAGATGTTATTGAGCGTGCTATTAAACGTGGTACAGGTGAAATTCAAGGTGAAGATTACGTTGAAAAAGTTTACGAAGCAATGGGCGCTGGTGGTGTTGCTTTGGTTATTAAAACTTTAACGGATAACGGTACGCGTACTTATAATAATGTACGTTTAGCAGTTTCAAAAGCAGGCGGTAACCTTGGTGAGCAAGGTTCTGTTATGTGGCAGTTTAATCATAACGGTTTAATTATTTTCCCAAACAGCATTGGTGAAGAAGACGAAGTTATGGAAATGGCTATTGAATCGGGTGCGGCTGATTTTGAAGCGGAAGGTGAAATTTACAAAGTCATTACTGAAGTTGCTGACTTTGGTATTGTACGTGACGCAATGGTTGCAAAATACGGTGACCCAATTGAAGACCCTGATCTTACATATATACCAACAAATCTTATTGAAGTTACCGATCTTGAAACAGCTCAGAAAATTCAAAAATTGGTTGATGCTATTGATGAAGATGATGACGTACAAGACGTGATTACAAACATGGATATTTCTGACGATATTGCAGAAAAATTAATGGACTAAGACTTTATGCTAAAAAAAAGCCTCCGATGGGGGCTTTTTTTTATATTACATAATTTTTTTAGAAGGGTTTTTGATTCTTGTGTCGTAACATATATATAATTAAAGGAGAATCTTAAATGAATAAATTATTTTTATGGGCATTACTAGCGACTACAGCAACTGTATTTTCAGGTTCAACGTGGGCTGATGATGACACTAAAGAACACAGAAAAGAATACAAAAAAGAACATAAAAGTAGAATTGCTAAGTTTGATAAGGACAGTGATGGGAAATTATCAAAAGCAGAGTATATAGACATGCATGCGTCACGTTTTGAAAAAATGGACAGTGATAAAGATGGCTTTTTATCGCGTGAAGAAATGAAATCGGCACGCAAACATGCTAAAGAAAAAATGAAAAAATATAAAGAAAAGCACAAATCAGAAAAAAATGATTAAGTTTTAATATGTTTTTTAAACCTAAAGCTGAAGAAGCTCTTATGCGTAAAGTAGCGAAAGGCGATTCAAAAGCCTTTCGCCAACTTGCGTTGATATATCAAAAACCTTTGCATAAATTTTGCCTTACTTTTATGAATGGTTCTAATATATATGTAGATGATGTGGTTCAGCAAGTCTTAATTACTTGGTGGCAAAAATCACCTATGTGGTCTCCGTTAAAAGGCAGTTTACGTGCATGGGTTTTTACAATAGCGGCTAATAAATGCAAAGATTATTTAAAGCGTCTAAATCATAATATGGATGTTCTTGATGATAATCACGTTGATAACTCTGAAGGTGCGGATAATCATATGCAAGGGTTTTATCAAAACGCTGTACTTTTAGAATCTTTATCAAAGTTATCAATTAAGCAAAGAGATGTCATATGGTTGTTTTACTTTGAAGAGTTGAAGCAAAGTGAAGTTGCTGAAAAAATGAAGATATCGGTTAAGGCTGTGGAAAGTAATTTGCAGCGTTCGCGTTCTAAGTTGAAAATTATATTAAATCACCAAAAGGAGGATTTGCTATGAAAACAAAAAAATATGAAGACATGATAAATACGGCTATTTCTTTTAAGCAGGAAGAAACTTTATTTAAAAAAAGCATGTTTTTGTTTTTAGCACCAGCTGTTGCTTCTTGTCTTGTTTTAGTAATGGTAGCAAGTAATGAACAGGATGTTGAGTATAATTTAGAATCTGAAATTATAGCTTTTAATGATGCTAACGACTACATCTTATTTGAGGATATCTATTAAATAATTTCTAAAATTTTAAGCGCATGTTATAATTATCTCTATGAGAATTTTAGGAATAGATCCAGCGCTTGGCACCACAGGGTGGGGGCTTATTGATGTGCATGGACATCAGTCTACTTTTGTGGCTGGCGGTGTTATTCGTACTAATGCAAAGCATACGCACCCTGAGCGTTTAAAAACAATTCATGATGATATTTTAGAAATTATAGAAACCTATAGGCCCGATGAAGTTGCGGTTGAAGAAGTGTTTGTAAATAGTAATGCGCGAACAAGTTTATTGTTAGGTCAAGCGCGTGGTATATGTTTGCTTGTACCCAGCTTATGTGGCTTAACGGTTGGGGAATATACGCCAACGGCGATTAAAAAAGCTATTGTAGGAACAGGTAAAGCAACGAAAGAACAGGTGCAGCATATGGTAAAAGTTTTATTACCTACATCTGGGTTTGTAACATTGGATACCTCAGATGCTTTGGGGGTGGCTTTATGTCATGCGCATATTAGTCGTTATGAAAAAAATATAGCGAAACAAAAAATATCATAAAAAAGCCACTCAGAGAGTGGCTTTTTTCGATCTAGAGTTTAAAACCCTGCTTGGTTTGATCCATATTTAGAGGCCCTTTGGGCTTCTAAATGTTTATTCGTTTTAGAATCTGATATTTTCACGGACTTGGTTATGCTTTTTACTTTTGGTGGTATTCCTTGAGAAAAAGGTTTTGCGCTGTCACTAAAGTTTTGATTTTCGAGGTTATAAAAAGGTGAGCACATAGGTAAATTCCTAATGTTGATAAAAGAAAAGGTGTAACTTGTACACCTTTAATATAATTAGCCTTTTATACATTTTCAAGTGTATTGAAAATCAATCCATGGTCATTGTAAAAACCCAGTCTTTTTGTGAAGACATTTCGGGGTTGAATTGATAACCGGATTCGGTAAATTTCTTTAGGTCTTCTACATCTGTAATTGAATTTTTAATAATATAATTAGCCATAAGCCCACGTGCGCGTTTTGCCATTAAGCCGATGGTTTTCATTTTACCTTCTTTTATTTGCTTAAAGATAATGTTAATAAGCGGTTGGCTTAATTTACTTGTTTTTACTGCCTGAAAATATTCTTTAGAGGCTAAGTTGACAATAGGACCATCTGAAGACTTATTGATAGCATCTGTTAAGCGTGAATCCCAAAAACCATATAAGTTATTTCCGCGTTCATTTTTAAATTTTGTACCCATTTCAAGACGGTAAGGTTGCATCAAATCAAGGGGGCGTAAAATGCCGTATAATCCTGATAGAATACGAATATGCTTTTGAGCAAATTTTAAGTCAGCTTCATTGTAAGTTTCAATATCCATTTTGTCATAGACGTCACCTTTAAATGTATATAAAGCCTGACGCGCATTTTTTGGGGTAAAAGGAAGTGAAAAACTTTGGTAGCGTTCATAATTTAAGTCACTTAGAGGAATACTCAGTTTCATCAAGTCTGAAATGTCACCACGGCTTAAATCTTTTAACCCTGATGAAAGTATTTCTGCATCTACAATAAATTCAGGCATGGTGAATGTGTTTGTAGGTATAACAGTCGTTTCATCTAATTTTTTGGATGGTGATAATAGTACGAGCATAATTTTCTCCTTTTTCGTATCGTCAAATACTAGCATTTAGCGCTTTATAAATAAAGCTATAACCTCAATGTGGTTAGTCCATAAAAATTGATCTATAGGTACGATTTTTTGTATTTCATAACCGCCTTGTACTAAAATTTCAGCATCACGTGCAAATGAATTTGGGCTGCATGAGATATAAACAATATGTTTAACAGAAGACTGTGCCATATTTTGTGATTGCTCTTTTGCACCGTCCCTTGGCGGGTCTAATACAATGGCGTCATAAGCATTTAACTCGCTTGTCATTAAAGGGTCGCTGAACAGGTTTTTGTAAATACCTTTAACTTTCATTTTGTTCATTTGACTGGCATCGTTTAATGCATTGAGCGCTGGCTTATCTGCCTCAAACCCGTCCACTTGAACATCTTTATTAAATGCAAAAGAAAAGGTGCCACGCCCGCAAAATAGGTCGGCAACTTTTTTAAGGTGCGCGCCCTCTAAGAATTGAAGCATTTGTCCTGTTAAGGCTTGATCAGCTTCATCGCTGGCTTGTAAAAACCTGTTTGCACTGACAGCAACATTGGTTCCAGCAAAAGAAATTTGTGGTATCCCATTTGAAAATACAGGGTCTTCAAACAAGCTTGTCTTAACAGTAAGCCTTGCAAGGTTATGGCACTTAGCAAAATCTGCCAACTCTTCACGTTGCTCATAATTTAGAGTTTCTGTTTTAGGAAGATCTAAATATAAGTCAATTTGCCCGTTTGTAATAGACATCCAAATTTCTGCGGTATCTTTATTTTTTAAGAAGCTTCCTAAAAAACGTTTGAGCGGTGCAAACAAAGCCGCTAGCTCTGGGCGTAAAACAAGGCAGTTATCCACATTTACAATATCGTGGCTCGACTTTTGTCTGTAGCCAAATGCTAATTTCCCCTTAAGCATAGACGCCTTTAAGTTTGTACGCCTTCTAGCTTTGCTTGGTAATATCACAGGTTGGTCTACTAAATCGGTATTGATACCATGTCTTTTAAGGGCTGTAAGTACAATCCCTTTTTTCCAGTTCAGATAAAACTTAGGGCTCATATGTTGTGCTGAACAACCGCCACATTTGCCATAATACGGGCAGGGTGGGGTGTTACGTTCAGGGCTTGGTGATTTAATTTCAATTAACTGTGAGCTATAGGCCTTGCCTTTTTTATGCCCTAATTCAACCACCACTTCTTCGTTTGGAAGGGTGTTTGGGACATAAACTGTCTCGCCGCTAGAAAGTGTTGCAATGCCATCGGCTGTTTGACCGACTTTTGATATTATAACGCTATGTTTCATGAAAAGTCTTCCATTGCTTTGTTTGATGTATAAGGCGTAAAGCACAAACCTATACCGCCATGACCTGTGGCGTGATATAAGCCTTTTATTTTATCGTCCCATCCAATAATAGGACCGCCTTGCTGACTGTAAGGACGTAAACCTGACCATTGTTTTATAATTTTAGCTTCTGCTAAAAGTGGCATTAGTGTTTCAGCTTTTTTAATAAGAAAATCTTCAGCTTCTTCTGTAAGCGTTTCATCAAAACCTGCTTCACGCTCCTTTGTGCCACCAACCCAAATTTTATTATGACCCGCAGGCATGATGAATATGCTTAAACCACGTACCATATATTTTAAAGGATTGCCTTCGACTGAAAGTTCAAGAGATTGACCTTTGACAGGGGCAACATACTTCAAAGGCTTAAAAGCTTTAGGTATTAACTGTCCGCTCCATGCGCCTGCGGCTAAAAGAACTTTGTTTGTTTGGATAAGCCCTGTTGCACTGCGCACAGCTGTAATTTTATCATCGTCGAGCATAATTTCAATAGCTGGTGAATTTTCTCGTAAATCAACACCGTTACGCATGCAGGCGGCACGCAGTGCGGCAATGGTACGTTGTGGGTTTAGTTGGGCGGTTGCTCTGCATAAAAGAGCGCCATATTCTGTCGGTGCGAGTTCGGGTTCTAGGGTACGTAATTCGTTGGGTGTTAGTATTTGCTGAATGGGTTTGCCGTCAATAGATGGCCATTTAGCATTGGCAATTGCAGCACCGCGGCTCATTTTATCGAACTGCTCTTTTGATTGTATAAGTTGAATACGTCCAATGCGGTTGTAGCCCGTTTCAATGCCAGATGCTTCAATTAACTCTTTCATAAAAGCAGGATAGTGCCATAAACTTTGACGTTGAGTTGTTGGTGTTTCATCTTCGCGGTCTGGGTTGTAAGGTACCAATGCGCCAAGAGATGCACAGGAAGATCCACTGCCGCATTTATTTTTTTCAAGGAGGATGACTTCTTTACCCGATTGAGCAAGACGCCAAGCGCAGCTTAAACCGATAATACCACCACCAATAACAACTACTGTTTCACGCATAAAATTAATTTTTCTCTTTCATCTCTAGTATAGTGCGACACTTAATGCAATCATCAAAAATTGTCTCTTTTAATTTTTCAATTGACGTGAATTTTTTTTCACCACGAATAAATTCTGCAAATTCAACCGATAGTGTTTCACCATATATCATCTTATCGAAGTCTAAAATGTGGACTTCGAGTTGTGGCTTTTCAAGCCCAAATGTTGGGTTAAATCCCCAGCTTGCTGCGCCCATATATTTTTTATTATTTAATATAGTGTTTACAGCGTAAATACCAATGTCAGGCATGGACTTGGCCTGATCTTGGTTTAGTTCTATATTTGCAGTAGGAAAGCCAAGTTCTCGCCCGCGTTTTGCACCTTCAACCACAATACCTGAAACTTTTATACGCTTCATCTTATTACCCTTGTATTCTTATGCTTCTTCTTACCATACTTTAACACAAAACAAAAAGGCTCTACACATGTAGAGCCTTTTTGTTCGATATAAATTTATTGACTGAAAGATACAGGTAAAGGAACACCTCTACATAATGCAATCATAACACCTTTTTCAGCGTAGGCTTGACAGATATTGATACGGTCAAGTTCAGCGCGTAATTCAGCATTTTGTGCTTCTCGTGTTTTTGCTGCAGCAAATTGCTGATCAGCGATTAAATTTGCGCGACGTGCTGCTACAATTTCTTGTCCAACACCTGTTAACTCAAACCCTTGGCATTTTTTAGAAAATTCATTACCAGCAGAATAGTTGTAACCTTTTGCAAGTAAGTCGGTACAGTGATCTGTTAAGACCATATTTGTATCCATTTTCATTTGTACAGTTGCCTCATGCATGGCTTCTGCACAGCTTTTGCCGCTACCAAACATAGTAAGCGGTATGTTGAGGTTTAAATAAACAGATCCGTCATTTGTGTATTGACTTCCGCTGCCAGCCACGCCGACGTTTAATGAAGCCTGGGCACAGCTCGCACGGCCAATAGTACCGTAAGCGTGGTTGTTACCATTGTTAATAAATGTTGGTTGGTTGCTGACAATGCCAGTAGAGTTTTGGTTGGATTGGTTATTGATATCGTTTTGAGTTGATAAGCTGTCAACGTCATCGGCAAAAACAGAAAATGAAAGTGTTAAAGTTGCAAGTGTAGCGATAATAATTTTGCGCATATAGTTATAGCTCCAAAAAATGATAATAAAGTTATATTTTAGAAAAAAGAAGGGCATGAAATGCCCTTCTTGATTATAACGCTAATAAATATTACTGCGCAAAATGTGAACGAGTACGCGTGGTTTCACTGAAGTTTGTACGTGTGAAGTTTTCGTAACTTCCAAACTCGCTTGATGAAAAATTGCGCGTATCATTGACTTCGCCATTGGCTGATCGCGTCATTTCTACACCGTAACGGTAATCGTTGAAGCTACCTTCAACGGTTTGTTTTGAATTACCTTCAAGACTTTGAGTTTCCCAGCTATTACCAACAACGGTATTGCCAGCCACTTGGTAGCGTGAACCACCACTAAATGTGCCGCCACTTTTTGAAACGCCATTAACTGTCGCTGTTTCGTTGTGGGTATAGGTTTCTCTCGACTCGCCGAGACCACTGGCAAGTTCAATTTCTTTAACACCATAGTAATTGCTATAGCGCTGAGCAGTTGAAGTGCCGTTGGTTTTAACCGTACCGGTAATGTTTGAATGAACATTGCTGACTGTGATGGCCATTGCAGAAGCAGAGGCGAAAACAGAAAGGGTAAGTGCAAGAACGATAGAAGTTAGCTTTTTCATAAGTAATATTTCCATTTTAAAAAAAATACAAAGATGCCCGAAAATGAGCGATAAGGGTAAGGCTTAAAGCCTTGAGGGTTGAAACAAAATATGTGTGCTATATATGCACCATACTTTTATTATAGATGATCAATCTGAAAAGAGATCTTTTGGTCCTTAGTGAATAAAATACTCACATATTTCAGGTTCTTAAAAAAGTTTATGTGTTGCTGTTTTGCTTATTGCGAGGCGGAATGTACCATATAAAAATTATAAGTCAACAACAAAAATGCACTTTTTTAGAGATTGTATGCAATTTCATTGTAAGCTGTTGAATTTACAGTAAATTTAAATTGCGTTGAATATTCAAAAACTTAGGGTTTCTATGCTTTTTCAGGTTGATTAAATTGTTTATTGGGGTAATATGGTGTTTATGAAATTATGGCCGAACAAAGAAATGTCTTATTACAAACTCAAAGCGATACTAGCCTTGGGTTGTTATGGTTTTGTAGCTGGTGTGTTAGCAGTTGCATCTATATTATTTTATTATTCAACACAGGTGCCCGACTATCGAGCCTTAGCTGAGTATTCTCCAAGCCTTATTACAAAGGTGTATGACCGTAATGGTGAAGTGTTGGCGGAATATGCAAAACAGCGTCGTGTGTATGTACCTATAGATGAAATGCCTCAAAAAGTTATTAACGCATATCTGGCGGCTGAAGATGATCAATTCTACCAGCATTCAGGTTTTGACATTAAAGGCATCATACGTGCCGCACTTATTAATTTATTGACGTCTCGCAAACAAGGGGCAAGTACAATTACACAACAAGTTGCTAAAACTTTCTTTCTTTCAAGTGAACGCACATACACACGTAAAATTAAAGAGTTGATTTTATCAAGACGTATTGAAAAAGGTTTTTCAAAAGATAAAATTTTAGAACTTTATCTCAATCAAATTTACTTAGGTAATGGTGCTTACGGTGTGGCTGCTGCTGCCATGTCTTATTATGGTAAAGACCTTGATGAACTTTCAAATGCACAGCTTGCCATGCTTGCAGGGTTGCCAAAGGCGCCATCTCGTTATAATCCAATTACGAACAGCCGTGTTGCACGTTACAGACGTGATGTTGTCTTGCACCGTATGCTTGCAGAAAATTTCGTTACAGAAGAAGAACATGCAGAAGCTATTGCAGAAGGTTTAAATTTAAATCCAATATCTCTAAAGTATGGTCAGGACGCACCACACTTTAGTGAACATGTAAGGCGTTTCGTATTAGAAACTTATGGCGAAAAGGAACTTTATAGTTCGGGCTTCTCTGTACATACAACGCTTGATAAAGAAATGCAGTCTTACGCTGAAGAAGCTGTTTATAAGTCCTTACGTAATTATGACCGCCGCCATGGTTACCGTGGTCCTTTAGGGCGCATGAACTTGATGTTAAACTGGCAAGCGCGTATTGATAAAGAAGCGAAGAGCTGGAGTGGGAAAGAAAAATTTGGTGTTCCTGCCGTTGTTATTAGCATAGATAACAAAGCAGGTGTTGCTCGTCTAGGCTTACCTGATAGCAAAGAAGGTGTTATTGAACTCTCGGCACTTGAATGGGCAAGGGAATATATCGACGCCAATAAATTGGGTTCTCGTATTAAACGCATTTCTGATGTGTTATCTGAAAAAGATATTATTTTAGTGAAGCCAGTTTCTCAAATTTACGAGCCTGCTAAAAATGCAAAGCTTGAAGAAGGTTATTATAGTTTAGAGCAAATACCTGAAGCACAAGGTTCATTTGTTGCGCTTGACCCTGAAACAGGGGCTATCCTTGCAATGGTGGGTGGCTTAGACGATGGTACAGGCTTTAACCGTGTAGTGCAGTCTAAGCGTCAAGTGGGCTCTGCGTTGAAACCTATTGTTTATGCACTGGCATTAGAAAAAGGTTATACACCTGCGTCTATTATACTAGATGCGCCTGTTGTTTTACGTAATCATGAACTTGATAATGCGTGGAAACCTCATAACTATAGTGAAAAGGTTTACGGAGAATCTACTTTACGGCGTGGGCTTGAAAAGTCACGTAACCTTATGACAATTCGCCTGTCTCGTGAATTGGGTATGGGCAATATTATTCGTTATATACGTAAATATGGCGTAACCTCGGACATGGAACGTAATTTGTCAACAGCTTTGGGCTCTTCTTCTATTTCTTTAATTGAACTTACAAGCGCTTATGGTGTGTTTGCAAACGGTGGACGAATTGAAAAACCATATGCAGTGAATATGGTACAAGACTCTGTTGGTAACGTTATTTATCGTCAGCATGAAGCGTGTGCTGAATGTTCTATAGATACAAGCGAAGCTGTTTACGCACCTATCGATTTGCCAAAGCTGGGTGAACAAATCATACCAGAAACTGTGGCATTCCAAATGGCGCATATTTTACAAGGTATTGTACAGCGTGGTACAGCATGGCGTGCAAAAGCGGTTGGGCAACCTGTAGGCGCTAAAACGGGTACGACAAATGACTTTATTGACGCTTGGTTGATGGGGATTGCACCGAATATGGCTCTGGGTGCATGGGTTGGATTTGATTCACCTAAAACATTGGGTAACAATGAAACAGGGTCTAGTGCAGCGGCGCCAATTTGGGTCGACTTTGCAAAGCAAGCTTTGAATAATGGTCGCGGTAATCTTTCTTATAAAGTGCCAAACGGTATTACATTTGTTCAAATCGACGCTGATACAGGTGTCTTGCCCACGTCAGAAACGAAGCATAGAATTTTTGAAGCATTTGTTGCAGGGACCGAACCTACAACAAGCCATAAAAAAGTTAAAAGACAAGATGATACAGGCTTAAACTCCATCCAATTCCAAGGAATATACTAATGCAAGCGGAACACAAACACTTAGTAGCTAAAATTGAGCAGTCACTTGAACTGCTGAGGGGGTATTTTTGACATTGATGCTTTGAAGAAGCGTCTTGTTGAATTAAATGTACAAGTAGAAGACCCTCATATTTGGGACGATGCAGATAAAGCACGTACTATTATGCAGGAAAAATCACACGTTGAAGGTAACATTGAAACCCTTTCAAAAATGTCATCAAGGCTTGAAGATGCTATTTCTTTTATAGAGCTTGGGGAAGAAGAGGGTGATGATGATGCTGTTATTGACGGTGAAAAAGAGCTGCATAAATTAGCACAAGAAGGTGAGCGTCTTGAAACAGAACGCCTTCTTTCTGGTGAGGCTGACAATAACAATACATTTTTAGAAGTGCATTCAGGTGCTGGTGGTACAGAATCTCAGGACTGGGCACAAATGTTGATGCGTATGTACATGCGTTGGGCTGAACGCAATGGCTATAAAATAGAAATTGTTGACGAAAGTAAAGGTGATGAAGCTGGTATAAAATCGGCAACGTTGAAATTTTCAGGCCCATTTGCATATGGCCTTGCGAAAACAGAAAGCGGTGTGCATCGCTTGGTACGTTGTTCACCGTTTGACTCCCAAAATCGTCGGCACACCTCATTCGCTTCTGTTTTTGCTTACCCAGAAGTTGATAGTTCTATCGATATTGAAATTAACCCAAGCGACTTACGTATTGACACTTACCGTGCCAGTGGGGCCGGTGGTCAACATGTGAATACAACGGACAGTGCAGTGCGTATTACACACATACCAACAGGCATTGTTGTACAGTGCCAAAACCAGCGTTCTCAACATAAAAATAAAGATGAGGCTATGGGTATGCTAAAAGCGCGCTTATATGAAGCTGAAATTAGACGCCAAGAATCAGAAAAAAATGAAATGGAATCGACCAAGACCGATAACGGATGGGGACATCAAATTCGATCTTATGTCTTACACCCATATCAAATGGTTAAAGACCTTCGTACAAGCGTGGAAACAGGAAATACAACAGCTGTTTTAGACGGTGATTTAGAGAAATTTATTTCTGCGGCTCTTGCAATGCGTGTGGACAATACACGTGCGAGTGGCGACCAAGGGAAATAATATTTCATGCTTAGAAAAACCATTAGATTTATAAGAAAAACTGTTTTCTATACAGTTTTCTTTTGTACCTTAACCATTACAATATTGCTGGGGTTAATGAGCTATAAACCCTTTACGATTGATACAAACAGAGGCATTGTAAACCAGTTCTTAAACATCCAAGGCAACCAACTCAAACTTCGTAAACTGACGATGTGGTTTGATGGAAGTTTGCATTTAAAGGGTGTTAATGGGGAAATTTATTCAGCAGACCAAAAGCAAATATTAAATGTCAATAAAATAGAAGTTGAATTTTCGACCTCTGCTTTATTGCTAGGCAAACTTTCACCTAAACATTTAAAATTGGATGGCTTAAGTTTAGATATAAACATCGAAAGAGACGCTTTGTATATAGCAGGGTTCCCTTTGAAAATTAAATCGACTGAAAATAGTAAAATAGTTACTGAAAAAGTTGGGCTTATTGAATTTTTAAATGCCACCGATAATATTTCTAATTATTACAAGCTATTTAAAACGCTGCAAGTACACAACATTAACTTAAATATAGAAGATAATGTCAATGTTAAATCGTGGCTTATTAAAAATGGCGATATTTCATTCGGACGTAGTTTTAGAACAGGTGAAAGTTTAACCATTGTAGGTGACTTAGCAAGGTCTAATTTGATTTCAGTAACGCCTGTTAAAGTAACATTCAAACACCCTAAACATGCAGATAGTGCAACGGTTGAAATTTCATTAAAAAATGCATCGAGTAAGTTTTTCGACGATTATATACCGTTTAAAAACCCAATTCAGGCAAGGGGGAAAATAGGTGTAAATTTAAACATAATCGCTAACAACGAAATTAAAAATACACGCATGTTTATGGAAATGGAAAAGGGTACTATCCATATAAACCCTGCTTACAACTTCCCGTTTGAATTTAATTCAGGCGAACTTGATGCGGGTTATTCAGACGATGATGCGGGTGTATTAACAATTCATAAGCTGGCTATTGTAGATAAAGAAAACTGGGCTGTTGATGTGAGCGGAACAATTTCACACATTTTAACACCCGAAAAATTAGATTTTGATTTAAGTTTAGATGCACCTGAAGAAACAACTGTTAATAAAATTGCAGGTTATTTACCAGACCGAAAAATTAGCGGTGTTACCAATTGGATTCGTACGCACGTTATAGAGTCAAAAGTTAAAAATTTAAAACTAACGTATAAAGGTAGACCTAAAGAGCTACCTTCTTGTGATAAGTTATGTGGCTTTGACGGAACATTCGATTTTACAGGTTTATCTTTAAAGCCTCTTGCTTATACAGCGCCAATTACTGATTTAGTTGGTAAGTTTATTATGCGTGACGACTACATTAAAATATCAGCGAAGTCGGGCATTGTTGAGAATCAAAACCTTAAAGATGTGGACGCTGTTATAGCTGGTTATTTTACGAATGATATTGAAACTGGAATTACAGTAAACGGCGCTGTTTCTGGACCTATTCAAGGGCTTATAGATATTATTGAAAAGGAAGTTCAGGTTGAACAGCCTGGAAAATTTAAATTTAAAGGCTCGCATGAAACAAAAGGCTCTTTGTATATCCCGTTTCAAGATCTAACCTTTTCTAAAGTACAGTTTGACTATAAAGGGGTGATTAAGGATGTTGCGACGACTTCTATTATAGAGGGTGTGGACGCACGTATTAGCGAAGGTGAAATTTATGTAACGCAAGATGAAATAAATTTAAATGCACCTGGTACGCTTAATGACATTCAAGTTAATTACGATTGGCGTGAAAATATGAAGAGCCCTTTTAAAGAGACGCTTCTATCTGTTTCAAGCGAACTGGAACCTGAATATGTGTCGAATTTAATCAGCGGTATTGCCTTAGATATTACGAATACAGTTGGTGTGACTGTGAGTTTTAAAGCATCAGAATCTGGTATGTATGATTATACATTTCTAGCTGATATGCATAAAAATGAAGTCAATCAGTCGTTGTTGAACTGGCACAAAAAGGTTGATGAACCTCTGATTGTGATTGGTAAAGGGGCTTATGAGAAATCTAAAGGCATAAACCCGCTACATCTTAGTGTTGAAGGTCAAGATGTAGATGTTGAAGGTTCTTTGATTTTAGGTGAAGATTTATCCGTTGATTTTTCAAAATTTAACGTTGGGAAGAATAAATTAAAAGTTGCGCTTAAAGATAATATATTAAATTTGGTTGGACAGCAGGTTGATCTGTCATCTGTAGATCTATTTGATTCGAAAGATAACTCAGAGGTATCACAAACGCAGGTATCTGATTTGCACATTACAGCCAACATTGAAAATGTTTTAATGAAGGACGGCGCCATTAAAAACGTTCAAGCTGCGTTGGACCGTCATGACGGGCAGTGGGAACTTATAGATGTGAATGCTATTTCAGAAGATAAGCCACTTAATTTTAGAATGTCATACCCTTCAATAGACCACATGACCTTGAGTTTTGATGGGCATGGCGCAGGTGATATATTCAAGTCTATTGGGTTTATTGATAAATTCAAAGGTGGGCATGCTATTGTTTCGGCTGATATATATACAGTTGATGGTAAGAAAGAAGGTAGGGGGCTTATCAATATGAATAAAACACATTTGGTGAAAGCACCTATTTTGGCGAAATTACTTTCATTGATTTCACTCACTGAGCTGCTTTCTCAAAAAGAGGGGATTTTATTTAATACGGTTGAAATTCCGCTTTTATTTGCTGGGAATGAAATTATACTTGATCACGCTACTTTAAGTGGACCATCTATTGGATTACGATTAAAAGGTAAAATTAATACAAAGACAAATGATTTAAATATATTGGGTCAGCTTATACCAGCAGAAGGTTTAAACTCTCTTGTTGCTAAAATACCGTTATTAGGGACTTTGCTTACAGGTTCTCAAGCTGGATTACTTGTAGCAGATTTTTCTGTTAAAGGTACAACACAAAAGCCTGATGTGTTTGCAAACCCGTTGTCATTTGTTATGCCAGGGCTTGTGAAAGACTTTTTTGGAACGCTATTTAACAGAGAAGATGTAACGAAGCCGACCATTGAAGGCGCTGATAAACCCCTGTCTGAAAAAGTTAAAGATAAAAATAATGAAGAAATAAAATAATATGAAAAAGTATGCCATTTTAGCCTTATTGTTTATGGTGCCGCTTACTTACGCAGTGGTACAAAAATTGCCAGAATTTATGGTCGAAAATAATAACCCGAGAGTGGAAATTTTGCTTCAGTCACCCGAGGGGGAAAAGGTTTATGTGATTGCAGAAATTGCAGCGACGGACGAACAACGCAAAAAAGGGTTAATGAACCGTCAATCTATGGGTGACAACGAGGGGATGTTGTTTGTATGGAATGATAAAGCTGTTCGTTCGTTTTGGATGCTCAACACTTTTATACCATTGGACATGATTTTCTTGGACGATACGCATGTCATTGGTACTGTAGAAAATGCTGAACCTCATACTTTGGTACCAAGAACTGTAGGGAAATTGGGTAATGCAGTTTTGGAAGTAAATGCTGGTTTTGTTGAAAAATACGGTATTACAAGCCAGTGGAAAGCGATGTACGGTTTTACTGAAATTGTTGTAGAATAGATAACGAAATTTTATGTATACGACCCTTTACAACTAAGTGGATTAGGTGTATGTTCCGCCTTGAATTACGAAACACCCCCATTTACCGTTTAAAAGAGGTTTTACCTATGAAAAAATCTACCTTGATTTTATGTTTGGCGTCGGCCTTGTCTTTTAGTGCTTTTACAGTTTCTGCTGAATGTGTAAAAGACCAATCTTCGTCAGATTCCCTGTATGCAAAAAGAATGAAGATAGAGAAGATGTATAATAAAGCAGTGGATGATCCCTCTGTTTCTGACCGTGAATTTAAATTGATATCCGATGCAGGTGAGAAATTTGAACATGCTTGGTCAGTCGCACTAGATGCAGAGGATGTTGTTTACCAATTATGTCTTTTAAAAAAAGACATATAATTATAGTTAAGTATCGTTAAAAAAAGAGGCTTTTGCCTCTTTTTTTTATAAAAACCTCCCCTAGGAAAACAGCCTAAGAGAGGTTAGGTGCTAATACATAGCAAGTGTTATATTGTTTGAAGAACAAATTGTTATTATCGGCATGATGCTTCAATATAATTTCACAGTTGTTCACTTTAAAAGGCGTTTGTTCTTTACAGATTTTTTCACCAACCCTTATCTATCCTCAGTTGCAAGGGCTCCGCCGTCGTTTTAAAGATTGCCAAGAGGCCTAATCATCTTTGTTCTCCACGGTACCTATAATATATATGGGGTTTTAAAAGTGTTTAGAAAATTACACGAAAGTATCAATTTTATAAAAAATAGGTGTAATAACTTGTAAAGATAGCTTTGAATATACATATCATATTTATATTATTACTTTTTATTTCGTTTTCTCGTTCATAGGAGGGCATATTATGTCCGAACGCCAAACCTTTAAAAACCTGCCATCAAAATACGAAAAATTTCAGTCCATTATGTTTTTTGGTATGCTGATTGGACAGTTATATACTTTCACAACGTTGATAATTCTTGCAATTGCTTTGTGTTTTCCATTTGTACCTGTATGGCTTATTGCGGCTGTTGCCTGTTTGGCAGGCTTTTATAAGTACTATTCATGGCTCAATACATTACCTCAAAGTGGCACTTGGAAGCATGTAGTGTATATGTATATATATGGTTTTGCATCACTTGCTTTAACCGCGATCTCTATAACCAAATTAGGTTTGGGGACGGGTATATCAGCAGGTATTGCAGCCACTTTAACCTTATATCTATTCTACGTAACATTTAACATTGGCATGAGTTATATTGCCATACCTGTTACAAAAAAATATTTGGAGAATGTAAATTCTAAATAATGATAGACGAAAAAAAACCTCCCAGACGGGAGGTTTTTTTTATGTCGAATGGCTAGGCATTAACGCTGCATTTTTTTCTGAATAAACTTATACAAGCGGATAACCGCCGCATCAAGGTCATCATTATAAATAACAAAGTCATAGTCTTTACGGTACGAACCAGCTAAATCTTCACTCACAAAAGAATTGTCGGTGTAGATAGAGGTTTGTATGTCTTTTGCCGCAGCTTCTATGGTGGCTAGACGTTCTGTGCCAGAGTTGCCGCGTGCATTTAAGCGACGCTCAAGCTCTTGCCTTGTGGGTGGTAAGACTAAAATAGCCAAGGTGTTATCTGGCATTTTTTTGCGTATATCACGCGCGCCAACCCAGTCTATATCTTTTATTAGATGGCTTTTTGAAAGCTGCTCTTCAAATTCTTGCTTTAAAGTACCATACTGGCGACCGTGAGGTGCGCTATGTTCTAAAAAGTCGCCATTTTTTAAGCGTGCATCAAATTCATCTTCTGTTAAGAAATAATGGTGCACACCTTCAATCTCACCATCCCTGATGGCACGCGTTGTAGCAGTTGTAGGTAAATTGAACGTGAAAGGCGCTTCTTGGGCTTTATCTAGTTCAATAAATCTTTCTAAAAGCGTGTTTTTACCAGCACCGCTGGGTCCCACAAGGGCAATAAATAAATTTTTAGGTTGAGTCATTATCTGACCTCCTGAATAGAATGCTATAAAATAACGACAGTAAGCGCATCTCTGCATTCATGTAGGTTCACCTTACAAGGGTAAGAGCATGTTGCAGCGTAATGCGTGCTGGCAAGTAAACTCATTTCTAATTGATCATTATAAAAATCTATCAATTGTAATGATAGAGATTGCAGTGAACTGTAATATGCCTTGAGCGTTTGTAGCGCTGCTGTATATTGCGGCATGTGTTTTTGAAATAATTCACTTTGTTCGCCTGCTTGATATAAGTTATCCATGGCGGTTTCTATTGTCGCCATTTCAGGGTCTATGTGTTTGTCAAAATTTTCAGCCAACTTTTCCATAAAAATGTTAACTGAAATAATACGTCTTAACGCTTTTGTGTAATAGTCAAATTCACAAGTGGCGATTATTTGGTTGAAGTCATCATCATTCTCAAGCTTTTCAGCGTTGTTTAAAATGTGTTCTTCAATTTGATGCAAGTATTCAAGGTTGTCACTATATGCAAGGCCTAAGTCATATTCAAAACGGTCAGGGTCTTGCTTGTAATGGTCTAAAAATGTTTTAGGGCTAACAAGAGGGAAATTTCCCAAGTCTACAGCTAAAAATGATTCAGCAATGACAGGTGTTTTCATAAGTTTGTACCTCAATAGAAGTTGCAAAAAATGCAAAAGGTGTCAAAAAAGTAAAGATAGTTCATAAATTTCCTGCATTTTACATAAAATTACAATTGTACACAATGTTTTTTTGCTTTTATAAGTGTGCCCGTGTGATACTCTATAAGTAATAAAGGTTATAAATAAGGAACTTCAAGGTGTCTGGCTTAAAAATACACGAAATGAAAAAGTTTAAAGTGAGTGAGCTTTTCGGCTTTCAAAGCGATAAAGAGGTGATGGGCTTTGCATCAAAAGATGAATTTGTGCCTGAAATTGACCCTTCCTACCACTTTGACCCAGAAACAACGATGATTATCCTTGCTGGGTTTGAAAATAATTTAAAAATATTAGTACAAGGTTACCACGGTACGGGTAAGTCAACACATATAGAACAAGTTGCAGCCCGTTTAAACTGGCCTTGTTTTCGTTTGAACTTAGACGGGCATATTTCACGCTTAGACCTTGTAGGAAAAGACGCTATTGTATTAGAAGATGGCAAGCAGGTAACAACTTTTAAAGAAGGTATCTTACCTTGGGCATTAAGTCGCCCTATGGCGTTGGTGTTGGACGAGTATGATGCAGGTCGACCTGAGGTGATGTTTGTTATTCAGCGCCTTATGGAGAAAGATGGTGGTTTAGCACTGCCTGACCAAAACCGCGTCATTCACCCACATGCTGGGTTTAGATTATTTGGCACGTCAAATACGGTTGGTTTGGGTGACTCTACAGGTTTGTATCAAGGCACATATCACCTTAATCAGGCTCAACTTGACAGGTGGAATATGGTTACACATCTCAACTATTTAGAAGAGTCTTGGGAAGTTCAAGTGGTTTTATCAAAGGTGCCTTCGTTACATAATGCAACTGATTTGGTTGAAAAAATGGTGCGTTTAGCTGGGCTAACAAGGGTTGGATTTATGGCAGGAGACTTGTCTTCTGTTATGTCACCGCGCACAGTTATTATGTGGGCGCAAAACGTTGGTATTGTAGACGATGTTTACCGTGCTTTTGTCTTAACTTTTATGAATAGATGTGATGTGAATGACAAAGAAACTTTAAATGAATATTACGTGCGTGTTTTTGGCGCTATATCATAGGCTGTTGAATGGCAGACATTGACGCTCTAAAAAAATCAATTATAGAAACGACGCGTGCTCTTTCTGGCAATGCAGAGCTTTCTGTGCGCTTTGGTGACGTGGCGCACATATCTGCACATGAAATTATTTTACCTATATTTGAAGATGAACAGGGCTTTAATGCTGCGCTTGTAAAGGGGCAAGCGGATAGGCTTGCTTTTATCTATAGATACGGAGATGCAGCCGATATATTTACGCAGTTTGCAAACGAAGATGACAGTGTTTTAACTATTTTGGCCATGATGGAAACGGCTAGGACAGAAAGTCAGGGTCTGCAAGATTTTCCAGGAAGTATTCAGCATATTGAGCCGCTTTTACATTTAGAAGAACTATATTTTGGCGAAAAAGGGGAAGATATACAAAGCCAAGGCTATGTTGCCTCGTTGATGCTAAAAAAACGTTTGACGGGCAATCTTTCGCTTGAAGCAAAAGTTTTGTGTAAACGTTTAGAGTTCTTAGTGCCTATACCCTTAAAAGTGTGGGCGGAGCGGGCAAATTTTGAAACACGAGAGGCGCGTTTGAAGTCTTACCAGCAGTTGGTTGATTTATTAGAAATTCAAAAGCAATCATCGAAAAAATCTTCTTCAAGTTCTGCAGACAGCACAGTCGAAGACTATAAGGATATGCAAGGTGATGACGCCACATCAGAGGTGGCTGGTGAAAGCGAAACGATTAAAGAAATGGACGGCGAAGATAGCGCCGTGCTGAATGATGACGATAATGCGGGTTATTCTTTTATTGATATGGCGCAGTCTTCTATGCCGTATTTTTTTAAGGCAAATGTATCAACCCCTTCTTATAGGGCATACACGAAAACGTTTGATGTAGAAGAGGATATTTCTAAACTTGTGGACGATTCTGAAAAGGAATTTTTAAGAAATAAGTTTGCATCTTTATCGAAGTCACACAAGGGGTTGGCGCGTCAATTAAGCGTGAAGCTTATGCGCAAGCTTATGTCAAGGCTAGAGCTTGGCTGGCAATTGGACAAGGAAGAAGGCGTGTTAGATGCGTCAAAGCTTGCAGGCTTCATTGCAGGTGGTAGTGACACAATTTTTAGGTTACCACGTAAAAGAGAAGTGATGGATACAGCGGTAACCATCTTGGTTGATAATTCAGGATCTATGCGTGGGCGCCCTATAGAGATGGCGGCTATTACGACAGATATTCTTGCAAAAACATTAGAAAATTGTGGCGTAAGTACTGAAGTTCTTGGGTTTACAACTAAGGCGTGGAAGGGCGGCGAAAGCCGTCTGGGCTGGATAAGTGACGGCAAGCCAGAACATCCAGGGCGCTTGAATGACTTGCTGCATATTGTTTATAAAAAAGGGCTTTCGTCATACAAAAAACAAAAAGACAATTTTGCATATATGCTTGCAGATGACCTTTTAAAAGAAAACGTAGATGGCGAAAGTTTGCTATGGGCTTATAAACGTTTATTGCGCCGTGCCTCTGGGCGTAAAATATTATTGGTAATAAGCGATGGTGCACCTGTGGACTATGCGACAGATAGGCATAACGAAGTTGGATACTTAGACCAACACCTTAAACAAGTGATTGCGCGTATTGAATGCAATAAAAAGGTTGAAATTGTCGCTGTGGGTATTGGGCATGATGTCGAGCGTTATTATAAAAACGCCGTCATGATAGAAAATCCAGAAATGCTTGGAGAAACGTTATTGCAAGAACTTGTAAAGCTTTTTGAAGAATAAACTTACTCTTTGATATGAAACACTCATTTAAAAAGTGTTTTTTTTATAGGCAAAATACCACCCGAATATACTTGACTAGCTTGAATGGTTTTTATATAAATAGTTAGAGGGAATATATGATGACAGGAATGGGTGAAATGCAACTTTCGACAAGAGGTCGTTACGCAGTAATGGCACTAATTGACTTGGCAGCTCTGCAATCAGAGCAAGAAGAAAAGCCACGTGCCGTTAAATTAGAAGAAATTGCCAATAGGCAAGGTATCTCCCTGTCATATTTAGAACAACTGTTTGCGCAGTTACGTAAGTCGGACGTTGTTAAAAGTGTACGTGGGCCAGGGGGCGGTTATAAGCTGGCACGTAGCGAAGAAGAAATTCACATTATTGATATTATTGATGCTGTCAACGAAGGCACTAAAGCCATTCGTTGTGACGGCGTAACAGGCTGCTTACCAACGGGGCATTGTAACTCTCATGACTTATGGTCGGCCTTGGGTGACCATATTGACGACTTTATGCGCCAAGTTAGCTTGAAAATGGCCCGTGAAAAGGACATTGTTGTTAATGGTAAGTCTTTGGTCAAGAAAAGGGAGAAGGTACATGTCCATATATCTTGATAATAACGGTACAACACCTTTAAAGGAATATGTAAAAGAAGTGACGGTAGCGCACCTCGATACATTTGGTAATCCTTCTTCTGCTCACTGTGAAGGTCAAAAGGCACGTATGGCAATAGACCATGCAAGACGCTTGGTGGCGCAGACCGTAAATGTACGTGGCGAACAGGTTGTGTTTACAGCTTCAGGTACAGAAAGCAATGTTATGGCTTTAAAAGGGGTTTTGTCTCTATGCCCACATAAGCGCCTTATTACATCTCCAACAGAACATAGCTCTGTTTATAATACAGCTAAAGCACTAGAAGAAGAGGGGGTAGACGTTGTTTATTTACCTGTGAATAAAGCAGGGGTTATATGCCTAGATACACTAGAGGCAGAGCTTCAAGCCAAACCAACTTCTTTAGTTTCTATTATGGCCGCAAATAATGAAACGGGTGTGAAGCAACCAATAGAAGAAATAGCAAGGCTTTCTAAAACTTATGATGCAAAATGTCATATAGACGCGGTTCAGATATTAGCGAAGGAAGAAATAAACTTTCCTACAATGAATATAGACTCGCTTTCTGTGTCTTTTCATAAGATAGGTGGCCCTAAAGGGTGTGCTGCTCTTATATTGAAGAATGAATTAAAAATGGCTTCTCTTATAACAGGGGGAGGGCAAGAGCGTTATAGAAGATCAGGGACAGAGAATACACTCGGTATTATAGGTTCAGGTGCGTCGTGTGAAAAGGTTGCTGAGAGTATAGAAGATATGCCTCGCCTAAAAGATCTGCGTCAAACACTTGAAGATGGCATAAAGGCAATTGTGCCAGATGCCATTATTGTAGGGGAAGATGCAGATCGCCTTCCTGTGACAACATCGGCCATTATTCCAAACACTTCAGCGGAAACGATATTACTTTCTTTAGATATGAAAGGAATATGTATCTCCCAAGGTTCCGCTTGCTCTAGCGGTAAGTCTGTACCTTCACGTGTACTTACAGCGCAAGGCTACACAGAGTCACAAGCTCTTGCTGGTTTGCGCATTTCTATGGCATGGCATAATACAGCTGCTGATGTCGAAAAATTTTTACAAACATTTAAAACAACGATGGAACGTTTAAGGTAATAAAATATGAAAAAACCTATCTACTTAGATTATCAAGCAACCACACCAACCGACCCACGGGTGGTAGAGGCGATGAACCCTTACTGGTTTGACATGCCAGGTAACCCACATTCACGCACACACCAGTTTGGCTGGGACGCAGAAGTTGCCACCGAAAAAGCACGTAAGCAAATTGCTGACGTTATAGGTGCTGACCCGCGTGAAATTGTGTTTACTTCAGGTGCGACAGAATCAAACAATATGGCGCTTAAAGGTGCCGCTGAATTTTATGGTGCTAAGGGTAAGCATATTATTACCGTTGTGACAGAACACAAATGTGTGCTCGATAGCTGCCGTCACTTGGCAGAACAAGGGTTTGATATTACTTATCTACCTGTAAAATCGAATGGACTGCTTGACTTAGATGTTTTAAAAAATGCTATCCGCGAAGACACTATTATTGTGAGCGTTATGCATGCCAACAACGAAATTGGCGTGATCCAAGATATTGGCGCCATTGGTGCAATATGTAAAGAACATGGCGTTAAGTTCCACACCGACTGTGCACAAAGCTTTGGTAAATTACCTATTGATGTGAACGAAATGAACATTGACTGTATGTCTATTTCTAGCCACAAAGTTTATGGCCCAATGGGTATGGGCGCTTTATACGTTAGCCGTAAACCACGTATGCGTGTGCGCCCTATCATTCATGGTGGCGGACAAGAACGTGGCATGCGTAGTGGCACACTGCCAACGCCACTTATTGTTGGTTTTGGTGAAGCCGCTGAAATTGCAGCTAAGGAAATGGTTGCTGAAAATGCACGCCTGCTTAAACTGCGCGATAAAATAATAGACACCATTCAGGCGGCTATTCCACACGTCTTTCTTAACGGTGACCGTGAACAGCGTCTGGCAGGTAATTTAAATCTTTCTTTCGCTTACGTGGAGGGTGAGTCTTTGATGATGTCCATTAAGGACTTGGCGGTGTCTTCTGGCTCGGCCTGTACATCGGCTTCGCTTGAACCATCATACGTTTTACGTGCCCTTGGCTTAAGTGACGATATGGCGCATACATCTATTCGTATTGGTATTGGTCGTTTCACAACAGAAGAAGAGGTGGACTTTGCCCTTGAAACTATATTGGCGCAAGTACAAAAACTACGCGACATGAGCCCACTTTGGGAAATGGTACAAGAAGGTGTTGATCTATCAAAAATTGAATGGGCAGAACATTAAAAGACAGTATCTTTTATAAAATAAAGAAATAAATATGATTTCCCCTTGTAATTTGGGCGTAAACACTTAAAAATAGACTATGAAACACCCATAATAAGGGTATAGAAAAGGAATTGATGACATGGCATACTCAGATAAAGTAATGGACCACTACAACCACCCACGTAATGTTGGTTCAATGGACAAAACCGAAAAAGCTGTTGGTACAGGCATGGTGGGCGCACCTGCATGCGGTGACGTGATGAAACTTCAAATTCAAGTCAGCGAAAATGGTGTGATTGAAGATGCTAAGTTTAAAACATTTGGCTGCGGAAGCGCTATCGCTTCTTCTTCTCTTGCGACTGAAATGCTTAAAGGTATGACGCTTGAGCAAGCAACAGAAATTAAAAACTCTGACATTGCAACCGAGCTTGCATTGCCACCTGTTAAAATTCACTGTTCAATTTTAGCAGAAGACGCGATTAAAGCGGCTATCAGCGACTATAAGTCAAAACAAGCATAGTTTTATAGAAAGTTAACACTTTGGCTTTAATCACCATTACAGAACATGCAGCAGGGCAAATGCACGCGATGCTAGAGCGTCGTGGTACGCCTGAAGCGTATATACGCATGGGTATTAAAACGGCAGGTTGCAGTGGTCTTGGTTACCGCCTTGAATATGCCGACAGCATAGAAGCGGGTGACGAATTGGTTGAAGAACATGGTGCACGTGTTCTTATCGACCCTAAAGCTTTAATTTACATCATTGGTACCGAAATTGATTTTGCGACCAATGATTTGCGTGAAGGCTTTGTATTTACAAATCCTAACAAAAAGGGTGAGTGCGGCTGTGGTGAAAGCTTTACCGTTTAATAGATTTTCTTAAGGTAATGGCGTGCTAAACTTTACAAGGTCTATGACTTTATATTTATGACTTAATAAAAAAGAACAAAAATGAACAACAACAATATATGCTGGTCTTGCCATAGCTCTATTAAGCCCCATGCACTTTTTTGTGATGTTTGTTCTGTTGTTCAGCCGCCTATGTCTATTTCACCGTTTCAGCTGTTTGGTATTAAACCTTCTTTTGATGTAAATCAGCAAGTGGTTGAAGAAACATATTTAAGCCTGCAAAAGCAATTGCACCCCGATAACTTTGTGAATAAGTCTCCAAGTGAGCAAATGTACGCCATGAGTGCAGGTGCGAATTTAAATGACGCGTACAATATCTTAACAGACAGCGTTAACTTGTCATGTCAAATACTTGAAATAAATGGGTTTATGGATATTTTGAACCGTAAGCCTTCTGCCGCTTTAATGGGCGAGCAGTTTGAATTACGTGAAGCTTTAGATGAAGATGAAAACCTTGAAAACCTAAAGCAAGATGTAGCCAAACGTATAGAAGAATGTTATAAAAATCTGTCGGCTTCATTTAGCAAGCAAGACTATAAAAATGCAGTTGACCAAACAATAGAATTGCGTTTTTTAACTAAATTCGCAAAAGACGTAAAACGTAAGCTTAGAAAAAAATAAATAAATGCTCGATATTGTTGAACCAGGACAAGATAAAAATCGCCGTGTTATAGGTATAGACCTTGGCACCACTTATTCTTTGGTGGCGACATCTAAAAACGGTAACGTCACATTTTTTAACGATAAAAATGACAAAAGCGCCGTACCTTCCGCTGTTTATTACGACGCAAAAGGGAATGCCGTTGTCGGCACAAAAGCCCAAGAGCGTTTAGTAGAAGGTGCGAGTGATGTATTCTATTCTATGAAACGTTTACTGGGTAAAGCCAGTGGCGATGTGGGCGATTTTCAAATTCATGTACCCTTTGAATTAACCACAACTGAAGGTATGGTCTACGCTTGTGCAGGTGCTTTTAAAAAAACACCGATAGAAGTAAGCGCCGATATTTTAGCTGCTTTAAAAAAACGTGCCGAAGAACAAATGGGCGGTGCTGTTTATGACGCCGTTATAACTGTGCCAGCTTATTTTAACGAAGCCCAACGCCAAGCCACAAAAGACGCCGCTAAAATTGCAGGTTTAAATGTTTTAAGGCTTATAAGTGAACCCACAGCCGCAGCACTTGCTTATGGTTTAGACAGCAAATCTAAGGGCACATTTTTAATTTACGACTTTGGTGGTGGTACGTTTGATGTTTCGTTACTAAAGTTAACAGACGGTGTTTTCCGTGTGATGGCCACAGGTGGTGACACCTACTTAGGTGGTGACGATATCGATAAAGCCATTGCAACCCACTGCGCTATTTCTATGATAGAAGCCCGTGCTCTTAAGGAAGAAATGTGTAACGGCAAAGAAAATTCAAAACTTTCAATCGAAGAAATGAACACTCTTGCCACACCGTTTATTCAGCGCACAATTGACATTTGTGAAGGTGTACTCGAAGACGCAGACATAGACGAAGACAATATTGATGGTATTGTTCTGGTGGGTGGTAGCACTCGTATGCCTTTGGTTTATGAGATGATTGAAAAACATTTTGGCATGACGCCTGAAAACGGCATCAATCCCGATAAGGTTGTAGCACACGGTGCGGCCCTTCAAGCGGAAGCCTTAACAGGCGGTAACCGCGACGCTATGTTGTTGCTTGATGTTACACCGCTTTCATTGGGTCTTGAAACGGTTGGAGGCTTGGTTGAAAAAGTCATATACCGCAATACGCCAATCCCAATTACGAAAGCGCAAACTTTTACCACGTTTAAAGATGGTCAAAATGCTATGGATATTCACGTACTTCAAGGTGAACGTGAAACCGTAAATGATTGCCGCTCTCTTGCAAAGTTTAGACTTAAAGGTATTCCTGCTATGGCTGCAGGTGTAGCGCGTATTCAGGTTATTTTTGCGCTCGACGCCGACGGTATGCTGAGCGTGCAAGCCAAAGAAGAAAGCACAGGTGTGCAACAAAGCATTGACGTTGTGCCTTCTTATGGTCTCAGCCAAGAAGAAGTTTTAGAAATGCTTAAAAGTTCTATGACAAATGCCAAGGCAGATGTTGAATTGCGTCAACTTAATGAAAGTAAGTTAGAACTTGAACGTGTGATAGATGCTTGTGCGTCAGCCCTTAAATTAGACGGCGCGTTGCTCGTAGAAGATGCTAAGTCAAGCTTGCAAAATGCATTAGATGAAGGGCGTAAAGGTCTTGATTTAACAGACAAAGACGATGTAGAAGACACGATGCACGCTTTAGAAAAAGCCTTTCAAACCTTTAGCGAAGACCGTGTGAACCGTGCCTTACGTCAAGCTATTGTTGGCCAAAACATTAACGAAGAGAAGAAGTAATGACCGAAAAAGTATATGTAAATTTTCTGCTATCAAACGGCGAAACTGTAAAAGTGGAAGCAAATGTAGGCGAAGACCTTTTAACCATTGCACACCATAATAAAATTGCCCTTGAAGGTGCGTGTGAAGGAAGCCTTGCTTGCTCTACTTGCCATGTGGTGGTTGACCCTAAATGGTTTTCAGGGCTAGAAGAAGCCTGCGATGAAGAAGAAGATATGCTGGATTATGCTTTTGGCTTAACAGCGACTTCACGCCTTGGTTGTCAAATTATTATGACAAAAGAACTCGATGGTATTGAAGTGAAAGTACCAGCAGAAACACGTAACATGCAGTTGGAGAAATTGATAAAATGAAGTGGGGCGACGTTTACGACATTGCAATAGAACTTTGTGACACACACGAAGGGGTTGACCCTTTAACCGTACGCTTTACAGACCTACGTGCATGGGTATTGGCTTTGCCAGATTTTAACGATGATCCTGCACATTGTGGTGAAAAAATTCTTGAAGCCATTCAGCAAGCATGGATTGAAGAACTTGAATAAAAATATTTAAATTATAAGCATTAAAAATAAAAGCCATCCTAAGGGGTGGTTTTTTGTGCATACTTGCTTTCGTTGGTTGTTTCATATATAAAGTTTACATATTTATATTATTTAATACCTTTACTTTTTTTATATCATAACTGGAGGTCATATTATGTCCTTTCTAGATGAGCTTAAAAGCAAAAAGCCTTTATCTTATAAAAATGAAATTATCATTATAGCTGTTTACTTATCGGTGGTTTTCATTCCTGGAATTACTATTCCTTTATTGTTTTGCTGAATACCGTAAAAGGGTAAACATCATGAATGTATATACAGAGCTTATTAAAAAATTAGTTTTGGATGTGTGCCTGCAGCATCATGCAAAACTGCTTCATAAAAAATATGCCAAATTAAAGGATGAAGATGATCACCCGCTATTTGGTTTATGTTACTACGCAAGCGAAGCTTATTTTCATCTATTAAAAGGAAGTGATATAGGCATAAAAGGTGCTTATAAGCGTTTTACATGGCGTGGTGAAAGTATTACCCATTGGGTTGTTAAAATGCCAGATGGCGTTGTGGTAGATATTACCAATGCGCAATTTTGTGGTGAAATTACATTTGATTACAGCACTTTTAAAGGCTGTGGTTTTCAACAAATAAGTGGCAGCGCTCGGTTTATTATAAACGAGGTTGAAAAACGTTTAATACTTGTATAGCGATATTAAAAAACACCAGAAATGGTAAAAAGGGTGCCCTTGGGTGCCTTTTTTGTTTTATACCCCTTGAATTATATATTTATTAGCCTTATACAAGGGGTATGAGCATTTTAGAAAAAATTAAATTACGCCCTCTTGTTGAAGGCAAGGCCCCAAAAGACACAACCGTTGTTGTGGCGATGAGTGGTGGCGTGGATTCGTCTGTATGTACTGCACTTTTGCATAAGCTTGGATATAACGTGATAGGTATCACCCTGCAACTGTGGGACTATACACCTGCTTCAGAAGCGGCATCGGGCGAGAATAAAAAATTTGGAACATGTTGCGCCCTTGATGACGTTTATGACGCGCGCCGTGTATGTCAAACCATTGGTGTGCCGCATTACGTATTAAATTACGAAAGCGAATTCAAAGAAGCCGTGGTCGATGACTTTGTTGAAACTTACCTAGCAGGTGCAACGCCTATTCCTTGTGTGCGTTGTAATCAGCGCATAAAGTTTGACAGCTTTATGGACAAAGCCAAAGAACTTGGTGCGGATATTTTGGTGACAGGACATTATATTCGTAAAGACCACGACGGCGATGGTAAAGCTATTTTGCGCCGTGGGCTTGACCGCAAAAAAGACCAAAGCTATTTCTTGTTTACAACCACACAAGAGCAGCTTGATTTTAGTGATTTCCCTCTTGGGCAGCTTACGAAAGACGAAACGCGTGAACTTGCAGAAGAACTAGGCCTGCATGTGGCTGGTAAAAAAGATAGTCAAGATATTTGCTTTGTACCAGGTGGTGACTACCGTAAGGTTGTTCGTAAATATGCGCCCGATGCTGTTAAAGGCGGTAACTTGGTAAGTGAAGCAGGGGAAGTTTTAGGGCAGCATGATGGTATTTTAGGTTACACAGTCGGGCAGCGTAAAGGTTTAGGCGGTGGTTTTGGTGTACCCATGTATGTGGTGGAAATTCGCGCGAATACGCGTGAAGTTGTGCTAGGGCCAAAGGAAAGCTTGGCTAAATCAACCTTTACAGTAAAAGAACTTGACTGGGTTGACCGTGCCATAGCCATTGACGGTAAGCAAGTGATAGCGCAAGTACGCTATGCACATGAAGGCAACGAAGCTATTATTAAAGACTTAGGTGAGGGACGTGTGGAAGTGACAATGCTTTCGCCTGCTTATCAAATTTCGCCTGGGCAAGCGGCCGTATTTTACGACGGTGACCGAATGCTTGGTGGCGGATGGATAGAAGTACCTGAATCGGCTAAAATAAAAGTACAAATAGAAATGTAATTTTAAAAGTTAATTGATATATTTATATTTTAAAGCAAGTCCTTAATGGGGCTTGTTTTTTTATATAAGGAATGGTATTTGTATACCATATACATTTATATGAAACACAGTACGAAATTGTACATTCTTTTTTAAGGCATTTCGCCTACACACTTTGGAGGACATAAATATGTCCAAGCAATTACAAACTGACTTGCAAAAAACTGTGGCACAATATCATGCAGCTTTAGGGCTGTTTGCGTTGGCTTTAACTTTACTTATAGTGGGTAAAATGTTTTGGTCAACAACAATCATTGTTCAATATATGTTCTTAGATGGTTTTGTGATGGTATCTGTCATTTTATTGGCTTTTAGAGTTTTAAAAAGAGACAAGCTAGAAGTTCAGCATATAAATGAACATAAGCAAGCCTTGAAAAGTTTGAAAATGCATTTACAAGAAAATTATTTGGTCTTGATGATGCACCCAAGTATGGACCGTCAACGTATGCCTAAAATAACCCGCAATATATTTTTGCAAGGCTATGAAAGCGACGATAAGGCTGTGGTACAAGCAAAAACGTTAGAAATTAAAAAGATTTATAATGAACTGAATATAAACACATAAGGTGGTTGATATGAAATCTCAAATTAAAGTAAACATGCTTTTTTGGCGATTGATTTTTATACCGTTACTTGGCTGTTTACTGGCTGGGCTTTATTATCAAGAGCACATTATAACAGTCCTTGCTTGTATAGGATTTGTTTTTTATGGCTTGGGTGTTTGGAACCAATTAAACTTGTCAGGTCAAAGGCAGAAGCGCTTAGTTGATGAGCAAAATAAATGCATGGCGCTGAAGAAAAAAATATCGGCTTTAACGAAAGAAGTATGCGCGTTACATACACCAAAGCTGTTTTTCGATAACATTGAGCCCAATTTTTTTGATAATGTTTCTGCATCAAGCGATAGCCGTTTTTTACGTAAGCAGTATAACAAGCTATTTGACCTAAACAACAAACTAAATGACCTTGAAGTACGTAAAAATGCGCTGAATGACCGCCCTAAGCAAGGGCGTCGTAATGCTTCTTAGTGACAGGCTCTCGAACAAAAAAACCTCCCTTTTGGGAGGCTTTTTTATGCGATAATGTTTATTTATATAAAGCTTCAATAGCAGGTAAAGGCACACCTTCTATAAACTGTAAAAGTGAACCGCCGCCCGTAGAAATATAGTCTACTTTTTCAGTAATACCACATAGGGCTGCAGCATGAATGCTGTCACCACCACCAATAACCGTAAAGGCTTTTGTGTCACCTACGGCTTTTGCTGTTGCACGGGTGCCGGCATCAAACGGCGGCACTTCAAAAACACCTGCGGGGCCATTCCATAAAACAGTGCCGGCGTCTTTGATAATTTCAGCCCACACATTTGCTGTGTTCTTACCAATATCAAAAGCCTGATGCTCAGGATTGATGCTGTTGATACCAGGGTTTTCACATTTGGTATCACGCTCTAATTTTACAGCTGTTTTAACGTCAGATGGCAAAATAATTTTGCAGTTATGCGCGCTGGCAATTTGAATAATATTTAACGCTTCGTCTAACATATCTTCTTCAAAACGGCTTTTGCCAATTTCTACATTCATGGCTTTTAAAAATGTGTTCGACATCGCTCCGCCAATAAGTAATGTATCAGCTTTTTTAGCAAGCGCTTTTAAAGCACCAAGCTTTGTAGAAACTTTAGCACCGCCGGTAATAACTACAAATGGTTTTTGTGGGTTGCTTAAAATTTCATGAAGCGTTTTAAGCTCGTGCTCTAGTAAAAATCCAGCGCACTTTTCTTTGCTGAATTTTGCAACGCCATAGGTTGAAGCATGCTTGCGGTGAGCCGTGGCAAAGGCGTCGTTTACGTAAATGTCGCATAGGCTTGCCAACTCTTTTGCAAAGGCTTCATCGTTTGTTTTTTCACCAGCATTAAAACGGGTGTTTTCTAAAAGTAAAATAGAAGATTTTGATAGTTCTTTAATGGCTACTTGCACTTTTTTGCCAACGCATTCGTCAATAAATGTAACAGGCTTTTTAAGTAATGACGTAAGGCGTTCAGCCACAGGCTGTAAGCTTTGTTCAGCATTTCCAAGGTGGCTCATTAAAACAATTTTTGCACCGGCCTTTGAAAGGTAAGTAATTGTTTTTAAATGAGCTTTAATGCGTGTATCTTCTTTTATTTCGCCTTTGCTAGTCATGGGCACATTAAAGTCGACACGCACAAGGACGGTTTTACCGCCCAAGTTCATATCATCTAATGTTTTAAATTTTTGCATTATAGTTTCCCTAGGTATGATGCTGTGTCGAGCATGCGGTTAGAAAAGCCCCATTCATTGTCATACCATGAAAGGATTTTAACCATTTTACCACCTTCCATAACACGGGTCTGTGTGGCATCAAAAATGCTTGAATGTGGGTTGTGGTTCATGTCGATAGAAACCAGAGGTTCGTCATTATAAGCCAAAATACCTTTAAGGAAGCCTTCTGAAGCAAGTTTAATTGCTGCGTTAATTTCGTCTACTGATGTTGGGCGCTTTGGTGTAAAGGTTAAGTCCACAACGCTGACGTTTGGTGTTGGGACACGAATAGCAAAACCATCAAGTTTGCCTGCAAGTTCTGGCAATACCAAGCCCACAGCTTTTGCAGCACCTGTTGATGTTGGTATCATAGAAAGTGCAGCGGCACGGGCACGGCGCAGGTCGCTATGTGCCACATCAAGTACAGGTTGGTCGCCTGTGTAAGCATGAATGGTTGTCATTAAACCTTGTTCAATGCCGATTATATCGTTTAAAACTTTAGCCACAGGTGCAAGGCAGTTTGTCGTGCATGACGCATTTGAAATAACGTTATGTTCATTTGTAAGAGTTTGGTGGTTTACACCGTAAACAACGGTGTTATCTACTTCTTTACCTGGTGCTGAAACAATAACTTTTTTAGCACCCGCTGTTATGTGCATTGATGCTTTTTCTTTAGAAAGGAATAATCCTGTACATTCTAAAACGATATCAATGTTTAGTTTTCCCCAAGGCAATGCTTCTGGATTGCGTTCTGCAAAGACCAGAATTTCTTTTCCGTTAACGGTCATAGTATTACCATTTAAAGAAACGTCACCGTTAAAAGGACCGTGTACTGAATCGTATTTAAAAAGGTGTTTGCTTGTTTCAACAGGGGCAAGGTCGTTAATGGCTACAATTTCGATGCCTTCTTTTTTGTTTTCAAAGTAAGCACGCAGCACGTTACGCCCAATGCGCCCAAATCCGTTAATTGCAATTCTTGTTGTCATTATAGGTTCCTTTTATTTTTTAAGATTTTTTATTATGTAATTTTGTTTTAATAATGTTGGCTGCATTTTCTGCTGTAATGCCATAGTGTTTGTATAGTTCTTCTGCTGGGGCACTGGCGCCAAAAACGCTGGCACCATTTTCGGTCATACCAATAAATGAACCGTGTGCGCTTATATATTTATGCCAGCCAAGGTCGCATCCTGCTTCAATAGCAAGGCGAGTTGTCACTTCACAAGGCATGACGCTTAAACGATATTCAGTGCTTTGCTTATCGAAAAGTTCCATACAAGGCATACTAATAACGCGGGCGTTAATGCCATCTATTTTTAAAAGTGCACGGGCACCAAGCGCAATTTCAACTTCACTACCTGTGGCAAAAATTAAAGCGTCGGTGCTGTCGTCGTTTTCACCTGCTAAAATGTAAGCGCCTTTGGCACTTAAGTTTTCAGGCGTGTGTGTTGTACGCACACAGCGCAAGCCTTGGCGCGTTAAACTTAAAACTGAAGGTGCATTTTTTGTTTCAAGTGCAATTTGCCAGCATTCAGCGGTTTCAACTTGGTCTGCTGGACGGAAAGTTAAAACGTTTGGTGTAGCACGTGCTGTGGCTAACTGCTCAACGGGTTGATGCGTTGGGCCATCTTCACCAAGCCCGATGCTGTCGTGCGTCATCACGTAAATAACGCGGATACCCATTAAAGCGCTTAAGCGTAACGACGGCTTTAAATAGTCAAGGAAACTCATGAAGGTGCCACTTGTTGGAATGAAACCGCCGTAAAGGGTGATACCATTCATAATAGCCGCCATGCCATGTTCACGCACACCGTAGTGCATGTAGTTACCGCTAAAGTCGTTGGCTGTAATAGGTGTCATGGTGCTTGTTTTTGTATTGACTGAACCTGTTAAGTCGGCGCTACCGCTTATAAGCTCCGGCACATGTGGGTGCAATGCTTCAAGTGTGTTTCCACTGGCTTTGCGGGTTGCTACTTTTGCTGCATTTTTTGATGTTTCTTTTTTAAAGTCAATCACGGCTTGTTTTAAAGATGCGTTTACATCACCTGTTTGTAGACGTGAAAGTTCATTTTGAACATCTGTGCTTTTTGAATGAAGCGTTTCTTGCCATGTTTCATAAGCACGTTTTCCTCGGGCTGATGCATGGCTAAATGCGTCGTAAACGTGGTTGGGTACTTTAAACGGCTCGTGGTCCCAACCTAATTCTTTGCGTGTGGCTTCAATTTCATCCGCACTTAAGGGGCTGCCGTGGGCTGAAGCTGTGTCAACTTTTGTGGCGCAGCCAAAACCAATGTGGGTTTTAAAGGCAATAAAGGCAGGTTTGTCGCTGTCTTTTGCTTTTTGGATGGTTTCACGAATGGCGTCAACGTTGTGGCCGTCACATGTAAAGGTGTCAAATCCGTATGACTTTATGCGTGCTAAAACATCCGTTGACGACGTGTTTGAAACTTCTCCATCAATACAAATATTGTTGTCATCAAATAACACAATCAGTTTGTTGAGTTTTAAGTTTCCAGCCACTTCTAATGCTTCATGTGAAATACCTTCCATAAGGCAACCGTCACCCACGCTAACGTAAGTGTAGTTTTTAAACAGGTCTTCGCCATGGCGCTGGGCGCTGAGATTTGCGGCAATGGCCATACCAACTGCATTGGCAATACCTTGACCTAGTGGACCTGTGGTGGTTTCAATGCCGTCTGCGTAGCCATATTCGGGGTGTCCAGCTGTTTTACTGTGCATTTGGCGGAAGTTAATAATATCATCCATTGAGATGTTGTAACCTGTAAGGTGTAATAGACTATACAGTAACATAGACCCATGACCGTTTGACAAAACAAACCTGTCACGGTTTGGCCATTTTGGATTGCTTGGGTCAAAATTTAAAAATTCACTAAATAAAACGGTGCCAATATCAGCCATGCCCATAGGCATACCAGGGTGCCCACTTTGTGCTTTGTTGACAGCGTCAATAGAAAGAAAGCGCACGGCATTTGCCATGTCTTTGTAGTTTAGGTTGTTCATTATTATTTTCCCAAAATTATTACGTCTAAATGGTACATCTTTTTATAGCTATTTTAAAGGTTATTTTGTATGCTCTTATATCTATAAAAGTTTTATTAAAGGGTATAAAAGTTAATGGATAGCGCAAAACGTTTAGAACAGGCCGTCGAAAAGCTAGAAGCATTTATGAAAAATAATGCTGAAATTTCAGCGATGGATGGTGACTCTAATGCAAAAATAACAAGCTTAATGGCTGAAAATAGCACTCTGAAAGAAAAACAAGACGCTGTTAAGTTGCGCTTAGACGCCTTAATTAAAAATGCCGAGGGAACTGTGTAAAGATGGCCAAACAAATTGAAGTTAAAATTGGTAAAAAATCATACCGTTTAAACAGTGAAGAAGGGCAAGAGGCACGTGTCAATCATGTGGCTGAATTATGGGATGGTTATGTTTCTAAACTTATGGAAAGTGCGCCTAAAATGGATAGGGATCAACTTGTTGTTTTAGCAGGCATGATGATGGCAGATGATTTTTTAACAACCCGCACAGAAAAAGAAACACACGTTCAATCTACAGAAGCTTTTCACAACACACTTGCTGAACGTTTAGAGCAGCTTACACAGGGAAAATAGGGTAAGTAATATGAATGAATTAACGCCAGAACGTCTTAAAAAACTTGAAATGCGTGAAACTATGCTTTTAAAGCGTCGCCAACTAAGTGAATCTGACATGCGTAAAGCTATGATTAAGGTAAGCGAAGAGGTTATGGATATTATCAATACCAAGCCACGTATTAAGTGTGTCGGTTTGTATAATGCCATTAACAAGGAAATTGATATGACCTTTTTAGCTGAAATGTTGGCGACAAAGGGTATTAAAGTTGCCTTGCCTAGAGTTAAAGTAAAACATGAACCTTTGGTGTTTAATACATGGAATTTATTAAACCTTGTAGACAAAGATGCAGAGGGAATTCCTTGTGCGATGGGCACTGAAATAATACCTGATGTTGTGGTTATTCCTTTGGTAGCTTATAATAAAAATGGTTACCGTGTGGGTTATGGCAGTGGTTATTACGACCGTACACTAAGCACAAGCCTTAAAGGATGCTTTGCTATTGGCGTTGGTTATTCTTTCCAAGAGTCGGACAGTGTTGAAGAGGAATCACATGATGTGCCGATGAATGTGATTGTGACTGAAAAAGAAATTTTAACTCTATAACTTGTATTTGTTTTATATGTCTATTATATATTAACTAATATTATTAGACTTGCTGTATAGCATTCCTTTTCTTAACTGGCTTTATAAAAGCCTTTGGATAACATTATGTTTGAGTTAGATCTTACGGGTGAGTATCCTGTAATTGTGTTTGAAGAAGGTACAAAAATTGTATCGACTCAAAAAACAAATTCAGAAGAAATACCTTTTGCGCATGACACATTTGAACTGCCTACATCAATCCCTGAAATGAAACTTTTTTCAAACGGTGAATTTATGGGTATTGTGCGTGAGTACCGCGGAGAAAAATATTACGAAGGTTCTGCCTTTGTAAATGACACGGTTGCTGGTGCAAGTGCCGCGGTTATTATATCTATCTAAGTTAAATCGTGAAAAGAGCCTTTTTTGAGGCTCTTTTTTTATGCTTAAAGTTTAAAAAAATCATTGAAAACCTTGTAATTTGCTATATTTCGCTTATGTTAGGTAATGTAATTATATAAAGAGAAGTGAAAATGTCGTTAAAAGTTGTTTTTTTAGGTGATGTGATGGGGCGACCAGGCCGTGAGGCTGTGATGAGGTACCTACCGCAATTGCGTAAGGATTCTAAGGCTGATTTTGTGGTTGTGAATGCTGAAAACGCTGCAGGCGGTAAAGGTTTAACTTCAGACATTGCAAAAGACCTGTACAAAGCAGGGGCTGATTGTTTGACAATGGGGAACCATACATTTGACCGTAAAGAAATTAGTGACATGTTTGCGCTTGATCGTAAACTCATTATCCCAGCCAATTATGTTATGAAGACCGATGGAAAAGGCTTCCGCGTGTTTACACTTGAAAATGGCAAAAAAATTGGGGTTATGAACTTACTGGGACAAGTATTTATGCCTGATAAAGTGCATTGCCCGTTTCATCACTCAAAAGACTTTCAAAAAGAATACCGTTTAGGCACGGATTATGACGCTTTAATTGTGGACTTTCACGCCGAAGCCACAGGCGAAAAATGTATGATGGGGCACATGTGGGACGGTAAGGCTTCACTTGTGGTTGGCACGCATACACATATCCCAACAGCAGATAATCGCATTCAACCAAAAGGTACGGGTTACCATACCGATGCTGGTATGTGCGGCGATTATATTTCTTCGTTAGGGCTAGACCTTGACAGCGTGTTGCACCGCCAATTTGACACAAGGCGCAGTACGTGGAAATGGGAAATAGCAGGCGGTGAGGGCACAATGTGCGGTACATTTGTTGAGTTAAACGACAAAGGTCTTTGTGAAAACATCAAAACTTTTAGGTATGGCGGTTCCTTAGAACATAAACCTTTTTAGTATTTATTCTCCTATCTTGACTTTTGGTGTGTGTGGGTATATTTTGTAAATAGATTTACCCATCTTTTTGTCACTTTTTTTGTCTCTTTACGAGGTTGTCCTCTTATGAATCATATCAATAAATTTATATTTATTCGCCACGGCGAAACCGACTGGAACGCACTAGGTAAATTGCAGTTTCATACTGATAATTCGCTTAATGACTATGGTCGAAAACAATCATTGCAGGCGGCGTTAATTTTAGCTAGCCAAAACTTGGGGGCGCTTTATTTTTTATCTAGCCCTTATGCCAGAGCTGTTGAAACAGCAGATATTGTGACCAGATATATCAAGTATTCTACAAAAACTGATATTAAGAAAATAAAGACAGACAAAGGTCTTGCAGAACGTTATGGCGGTAGCCTTGACGGCATGCAATTTTCTGAGTTTGAAAAATCTACCAAAAAGCTTATCCCAGAAGGTTTAATGATTTGGGATCACATGAAACTAATTTGCCCTAAAGTTGAATGTTCCACTTCTCTTGTGGCACGCATGCAAAAGGCTATTGAAGATGGTTATAATCCAAAATGGAAAGAAGAAGCCACCTTAGTTATTGTGGGGCATTTAGGTGCAATGGACACTTTTTCACGCTTAATCTTAAACCAGCCAGGTGTTACCATGTTTAAAAACGCAACGCCTTACCTTTTTGAAAACACTCAAAATGGTTGGGTTATTACTGAGCTCTCGGCATAAAATAAAAGCCCCTTCTGCAATTGTAGTAGGGGCTTTTTGTTGTTATAATCAAGCTATATAAAAGGAGTTTAAACAATGCAAAATACAGATAAATTTATTTTTGTGCGTCACGGTCAAACCGACTTAAATGCTGCACGTGTTTTGCAGTTTCATATTGATGAGCCGTTGAATGATATTGGGCGTGAACAGGCCAAAATGGCGGCGGCGGCATTAACGGCTTTTGACGGTTCTTGTTTGTTTATGTCTAGCCCTTTAAAACGTGCAACAGATACAGCGCATATTATGCACCAAAGTTGGCATGAATCAAAAGGTGTAGAGGAGGGGAACTTAATCTATTCAGAAGCGAAGTTAATTGAACGCTATGGTGGTTCACTTGAAGGAATTCATCACAGTGAATTTAAAGAGCTTACACAAAAGCATATTCCAGAAAGTGTTGAAACTTGGGATAATTTACACTTAGTTTGCCCTCGAGTTGAAAGTTCAAAACAGGTGGCAGAGCGTATGAAGCAGGCTGTTGTAGAGGGCTGTCTCAAGGCTAAAAAAAGTTCTTCCACTTTGGTTGTTGTGGGGCATTCTAGTGCTTTTGCTGCTTTTGCTCGACTAGAGCTTGGCTTTGAATGCTTAACGAAAAATGCTACGCCATATATGGTTGAATGCGTTAAAGGTAAATGGCAAGCGAACCCTATAGGTGTATAATTTTTCTGTGGCGTTTATTTATTCCACGGCATTTTATTCAATAACATCGCTAGTCCGCACCATCCTGTAATGCCCGCAAAGGCAAGGGCGGTACCTAGTAAGCCAGCCACAATAAAACCGGCTTCATGTACATATAAGCCCGCTGCCGTAGCAATTGCAACCATGCTACCAACAATCGTTTGTACCTGCCTAAATATAGACATTTTTATGTTTTTTTGTGTAGAAACGATCGGTAAAGTTGCTTCTTTCCAGGCTGTTATACCACCTTCAATGTTGTAAATTTCATGTTCTTTATGGCTTGTTTTAGAGGCGATATCACAAGCTTTTTCTCCACGGGCACTTTTTAAGCACTGGAATATAATTTTTCGACTTTGAGGGATGTTGAGCTGTGCTAACAATGCTTCGATGTTGCTTAAAGGTAAGGAAATGGCATAGGCAATATGTTCGGCTTTATATTCCTCGGCTTCACGCACATCAATTAAAATGGCGTCGCCATCAGCTAACCAAGTTGCCGCTTGGTTTGGTAATATACTTTTAATGGTCATAGCTTTTATTCTTTACAATATTTGTTATATAAAATTTTCATAATGGCTACAGCTTCGTCGTTACAAATGCTGTAATACAATGTTCGATGCTCTCGTCTAAAACGAATAATATTTTCATTTTTAAGTTTGAGCAGGTGTTGTGACATAGAGGTTTGGGCAATGCCTGTGCTCTCTATCATTTCAGTCACACTTTTTTCACCTTCTGCCAACTGGCATAAAATAAGTAAACGGCTTGGGTTTGAAAGCCCTTTTAAAAAATTAGACGCTTCATGTGCGTTTATATGGGGGGTGGTCCAGCATTGATGTATGCGGCCGACGCTTTACGCGCGTATGACCAGCTTTAATAAATAAAAAAGCCCCATACTGAAAGTAGGCGCTTTTATTTCGATGAAGGGGTTTGTGTCTCTTTCCACTTTTTATAAGCGCTTGGCATACATTTGGCGCAAGGCCTGTAACCTAGGTTTGTGGGAGATTCGTGGGACTCAAAAAAGATACGGTTTTCACGTTTTATTTTATGTTGTCCAGAAGCGCAATTGAGTTTGCCGAATATTTTTCCAGTTATCCAGCCTGCATATATAATATTGCCGCTATAAATTTTCCGCCATAAGGCTGCGTCGGAAATGTTGTTATGTTTAATCATAATTCATTCCAAAAAGAAGAGGTGTGTTTGTAAGTATGACTATATATCAATATGGCATCATTTGTAAATAATGATTGTTTTTAGATGCTTTAAATTGTATAGTGCGCGGGTAAATTCATCGCTTCGTTATGAAGTTTTTCTTTTTTTAAGAGGGTGTTCTACCGTCTTATTTTGCGAGGTATATAAATGCCGAACGTTCATCAAGCTCAATATTTAGTAAATGAGATTGAGCTCAATAAAGGTAAAAACCCTGAAAGGTTTATATTTTTTCTAGATATATTAAGTGAACTTTCTCAGCGCTGTGAAAATGAAAATATGAAAACTGCATTTGAGAAATGTAAAAAATATCGCCGTGATTTTAATTTAAAGCGCTTAAAGTTTAATATTTCAAAATTACGTGAAGGTAAATTTTATATTTTAGAGTCTTTTAAAGACTATAGTATTTATGTATATACACATAAATTTTCTAACGAAGAGCTTGGAGTTAAAGAAGGTGAAGTTTCAAAGCTGGTTTCAAAGCTTTCTCTAAAATTCTGTAAGGATCTTTTAAAAGATTCAAAGACCTCTCTTACTATTTCAGAAGTTGATGAGTTGAATAAAGTTATGTTTTTAGGGGGGTTAACCTTTAACGATATTGGGTTAAGTTCTGATAAATATAATAAAATTATAGAAAAACAAAAGTTGTTAACAGCTATGAACAGCTTTATTAAAACGCCCACCGTTAATAGCTTAGAGCATTTAAACGAACTCGTTTCTTTAAGTAGTTATAAAATTGAAGATGTCTGCCGTTTGGTTAATGTATCACGCTTTCAATATCAATCACGCATTTCTTTTGCTTATCTTGCTGGTGCAAAAGCTTGTTATATACAGGCTTTAAAATTTGAACTAGACTCTTTGAGTAACCTGAACTTGATAGACCATTATTTAAAATGTGCAGGACATGAAAAAATGTATGATTTTATACATGTTACTGAATGCGAATTTTCAAGGCTGCGGGCAGCACTTGAATCTTTACCCACCTAATTGTCGAATCGTAAAAAGTCTCCTTTAAGGGGGCTTTTTTACGTATTGAGATTGAAATATATTATTTTGTCAGTACGTCGTTCCTCTAGCGTTATTTTTACAGCTATATTTCTTGTATATTTCCTCTTTAATTCCTCAGCGGTTCCGGTTTTATTCGCCTGTATGCCGCAAAAAAAAGAGCCCCGAAGGGCTCTTAAATAGTCAGTAGTAAAATAGATTACTTAGTGATGTCAGCAACAACACCAGCACCTACTGTACGACCACCTTCACGGATAGCGAAGCGTAGGCCTTTGTCCATCGCGATAGGAGCGATAAGTTCAACAGCCATTTCAACGTTATCACCAGGCATAACCATTTCAGTACCTTCTGGTAGCTGAATAGAACCTGTTACGTCAGTTGTACGGAAGTAGAACTGTGGACGGTAACCGTTGAAGAATGGAGTGTGACGTCCACCTTCTTCTTTGCTAAGTACGTAGCACTCTGCATTGAAAGAAGTGTGAGGTGTGATTGAACCAGGTTTAGCTAGTACTTGACCACGCTCAACGTCTTCACGTTTTGTACCACGAAGTAGAACACCAACGTTATCACCAGCTTCACCACGGTCTAGAAGTTTACGGAACATTTCTACACCAGTACAAGTTGTTTTAACTGTGTCTTTGATACCAACGATTTCAAGTTCTTCACCAACGTTTACAACACCAGCTTCGATACGGCCAGTTACAACTGTACCACGACCTGAAATTGAGAATACGTCTTCAATTGGCATAAGGAATGATTTATCAACATCACGTGCAACTTGTGGAATGTAGCTGTCTACAGCGTCCATAAGTTTCATGATAGACTCAGCGCCTAGAGGGCCTTTATCGCCTTCAAGAGCTTTAAGAGCAGAACCACGGATTACAGGTAGATCGTCACCTGGGAAGTCGTATTTAGAAAGTAGTTCACGGATTTCCATTTCTACTAGTTCTAGTAATTCTTCATCGTCAACCATGTCACATTTGTTTAGGTAAACAACAAGTGCAGGTACACCAACTTGACGTGCAAGTAGGATGTGCTCACGTGTTTGTGGCATAGGGCCATCAGCAGCGTTTACAACAAGGATAGCACCGTCCATTTGAGCAGCACCAGTAATCATGTTTTTAACGTAATCGGCGTGACCTGGGCAGTCAACGTGTGCGTAGTGACGGTTTTCTGTCTCGTACTCAACGTGTGATGTGTTAATTGTAATACCGCGCTCACGCTCTTCAGGAGCAGAGTCGATAGAAGCGAAGTCACGAACTTCACTGCCGTTTGCTTCAGCAAGTACGCGAGAAATCGCAGCTGTTAGAGTTGTTTTACCGTGGTCAACGTGACCAATTGTACCGATGTTGCAATGTGGCTTGCTACGGTCGAAAGATTTCTTTGCCATTTTAGCTAGATCCTTTGTTTTTTAATTTAACTTACATTTATTGCCATATCTAAATGACTATCTAAAATGCTGGCATGGTAATCCTCTCGCTCAGCAATGGATGTTTTAACATCAACAGTGGTTATAATCAACCCTTTTTATATTTCAACCCCTAATTTATAAAAAAAATGCATTTTTATATGAATTTCATATCTTTAAGGTACTGCTAGCGCTTTAATTTTCAGGTTTTTATATATAATTCCAACTTGATTTGCACAATTTGTATGATTTAGGTGTGTGGATGGAGTGAATTTTATTCATTTAAGCCTTGTTATGAGTTTTTTTGTAGCGTTTTATTTATATCTCATCCTTACTGTGCTCAAATGCTTTGATGGCTTGCTCGCTTGAATAACCACGGCGCAGAAGAAAGTTTATGCGCTTGGCTTGTTGTTTATGGCTCTCTTTCATGGCAGCTTGCTTTTCTTCCCAGTCCTTTGCCTTCTCTATATCTTCTTTTATATAGGTTGGCCATGCGCCATATTTTTTTAACAAAAGGGTAGACGCTTCTTTTTGCCAGTTAAATTTATTATTTAAACGTTCGTCGCTGCCTGCTTCAAAGCGTTCAAATGCTTCTTGTATTAAATGTTCAGGAACGCCTTTGTTTTTGAGTTCGGTATGGATGCGCCTTTTTCCCCATTTAGATATGAGCGCGCGTGAGCGGATGCGTTCGTAAGCAAAGGTTTGGTCGTTTAGATATTTATATTCCAACAAACGTTCAACCGCATTATGTGCATCAGTTTCTTCAAAGCCTTTTGTGATAAGGGCGTTATACATTTCACGTTCTGCATAACCACGACGACCCAGCATAAATACAGCCCGTTCAAAGGCATTCATGCGTGGCTTGCGTTTTTTTGTTGATAATTGTTTGTCTGCATTCATGGGCAGAATTATAGTACATTCTAAATGTAGGTGCAAAATTTTGCTGATTAAATTTAGTTTATTTGGGTTCTTTATAGTGCTAATGTCATATTTATGAAATTGGTCGCCACAAAAAATGAACTTGAAGAAATTCTTTTGCAATTAGATTTGGATGCAAGTCTAGCGGTTTGTTTTGTCCATGGAGCATTAGACGCACAAACTATTATTGCCATTCGCAATGCAGAGCGTTTGTGTGATGCTGTGGTGGTTGTTAATTTGTCGATAGCGCCACTTTCTAAAGTGCAATGTTCTTTAATAGAGCGCGCAGGTGGCTCGTTTATTTATCAGGGCGAAAAAATTTCAACAAAATGTGTGCTAGATGCAGGTGTTGGCAGCATTGATGCCACGCTTATTATGCAAACGCTTATAACAGTCATGCCGCATACGGTTACGGTGGCGGAAAATAACACTAACCTGATTAAGGTGCTTAAAAATATTCAAGATACATTCGGCCAATTTTTCACATTGCAAATAAAAGCAACGCCCGTAAACCTTCTTTCGGTTGGACAAAAAAGGATGAGAGAGTGTTTGGTGCCAGTATTGTTGGAAATACAGTCTGGTGAAAGTGATGTTGAGGTACTAAAGGGTATTTGTACACAGGCACTAAAGACTGCGAATTTTTCCTTAATTTATATTGCTTTTGTTGATGGCGATACATTAGAAGAGCATGTGGGAGTGGTTTCACCAACCTCTCTTTTATTGGTAGAGGCGACTCTTGATGGGCATGTTGTGAAGGATATTTTGTCACTCTTTGAAAAATAATAAGGCATTTTAAATAAATATCCTTGAAATTTACGTTTAATTTGCCTATAAACAATCTATGCGGTCTTTGGGGCTGCGAATTTATTTAATCTATATAGAGGTAAGCAACATATGGCTCGCGTAACAGTAGAAGATTGCGTTACAATTATTCCAAACCGTTTTGAATTGGTGCTTTTAGCATCTCAACGTGCACGTGATATTAGTGCAGGTGTCCCACTAACAGTGGACCGTGACAATGACAAAAACGCTGTTGTTTCTTTGCGTGAAGTTGCTGAACAAACAATTGACTTTGAAGAATTACGTCGTCACATTGTGCATGGTGTTAACCGTCATGCTGACCTTAACTTTGAAGATGATAACATTCTGGCTTTGACAGAAGAAACAATAAGCGAAACAATGGCTGACTCTAACGATATTACTGAAGTTGCTTTTGAAGGCGATGAAGTAGAAGCTGAAGTAGAAGCTGAAGTGGAAGTTGATTCTGTTTTTGCATCTGGTGACCAAGCTGAAAAAATTGACTCTTCAGAAGAAGACGCTTTAGATGAAGCAGCTTCAGCGGCACTTGAAGCTTTGGAGAACTTAGGTGAAGATATTTCTCACGAAGATGATGAACTTTCTGCTTAATTAGTTACGTTTACAACACAAGGTCGCTCTTATTAGGGCGACCTTTGTTTTTTTTGTTGGGCTTTTGCGCCAGTTCTGACAAAATGCTTTTGAATTTATAAGTTATAAACAAGGAAAAGTGTATGATTCGTCAATACGAATTGATAGAAAAGATTCAATCATTTAATGAAAAAGCTGATGTAGCGCTTCTTAACCGTGCCTATGTATATTCTATGAAGGCACATGGTAATCAAAAACGTGCATCAGGCGAACCATATCTGATCCATCCTCTAGAAGTGGCTGCTATTATTGCAGATCTTCATCTCGATGATGCTTCTATTGCGGCGGCTTTATTGCACGATACGATTGAAGATACACTTGCAACGCGTGAAGAAATTGCTGATATTTTTGGCGAAGAAATTGCTGATATTGTTGAAGGTGTGACGAAGCTTTCAAAATTAGAATTTAATAATAAGAAAAAAGAACAGGCTGAAAACTATCGCAAACTTTTCTTGGCGATGAGTAAAGATATTCGAGTTCTTCTTATTAAGGTGGCTGACCGTGTGCATAATATGCGCACCTTAAAAGCTATTCCAAAACCCGAAAAGCGCCGCCGTATTGCCCAAGAAACAATGGATATTTTTGTACCTCTTGCAGAGCGTGTTGGTTTGTATGCTTTGAAAACAGAACTAGAGGAAATTGCATTCGAAGAACTGCACCCAGAGGCTTATGCGCGTATTGAAGAGCGTTTGAAGTCGTTTAGGGAACAAGATAACCTGATTGAACGTGTACTTGTAGCGATGCAAGAAGAATTGAACGCAGAAGGTATTGTATGTGATGTGAAGGGGCGTGAGAAATCAGCATCCTCTATTCACAAAAAAATGGTGAGTAAAAACCTTACATTTGACCAGCTTACAGACATTGTAGCCTACCGTGTTGTGGTGGAAGATAAGGTGAAATGTTATGAGGTTTTAGGTAAAATTCATGATATTTATAAGGCGATTCCTGGTCGTTTTAAAGACTATATTTCAAACTCAAAGCCTAACGGCTATCAGTCATTACATACCTCTGTTATTGGTCCGTTTGGTAACCGTATGGAAATCCAAATTCGTGATAAAGAGATGGATGAAATTGCAGACAGTGGCGTTGCTGCGCATTGGCTTTATAAGCAAAAAACAGGTGCGGCGCTCACAGAAGGTTTGCAATACAAGTGGCTTAAAGGTTTAATGGAAACCTTGCAAGATATTGAAGACGCTGACGAATTTATTGAAAATGCGAAAATGGACTTGTTTGATGACCAAGTTTTCGTTTTTTCACCTAAAGGTGATTTGGTAACTTTACCAAAAGGTGCAACACCGCTTGACTTTGCCTATAATGTACATTCTGAAGTTGGGAATAAATGTCAAACAGCGAAAATTAATGGTCGTGTTGCGCCACTTCGCACTGTGTTAAAAAACGGTGATCAGGTTGATATTGTAACTAGTAAAAACCAAATGCCAACGCCTGGGTGGCGCGGTATGGTTGTAACAGGTAAGGCAAAGGCCGCTATTAACCGTTATTTGCGTTTGCAGGAACGTGATGAACAGGTGCGCTTAGGTCGTGAAATGTTTGAAAAAGCAGCCAGACGTGACAGTCTTTCATATACCGAAAAAAGTATAAATAGCAAAGTTCTCTCGGAACTTAATATGAAAGATATAGACGATCTTTACGCAGGTATTTCTCAGGGACACTTATTCCCAAGACAGGTGTTCGATCTCTTATTCCCTGACCGACATGAGGTTGAAGAGTCTCAAGGCGTTGAAGAGGTTAAAAAATATAAAGGCAAAGATAGACGTGATACACGTGTAGCTATCGACGGTTTAACGCCTGGCATGGCCATTTATGTGGCTAAGTGCTGTAACCCGCTACCAGGTGAAAAAATTGTCGGTATTATCAACACGGGCCGTGGTATTAGTATTCACGCAAAGAACTGCCGTAATCTTGAAGCTTTATCGGATCAACCTGAACGTTGGATTGATATTCATTGGAGCGGTATGTCTGAAAATCAGGACGAGAACTCGTTGTTTATTGCAAGGCTACGTGTGGATATGCTTAATGATCGAGGTGTACTTTCTACATTTTCAACAGCCATTTATAACGCTGATGCAAACATTGAAGATTTGTTTATAGAGACAAAGAACGTAGATAACTGTACAATACGTGTCGACGTTGAAGTTAAAAATATTGAACATCTACATAATGTCATGGACTCGGTACGTAATTTGAAATGTGTGACAGACGTAGAGCGTTTAACAAGCTAGGGCAATAAAAATAAATGAAACTTTTCTTTCAAGTTAATAAAAAGAAACGTACCAGGGGGCGTCATGTGCGTAAGCGCATGGACTGGATAGAGCATTTACAAGAGTATATATGGCCCAGCATTGGCGGGCGTGCCTTTTTACGTTTTATGGAAATTAAGCTGAAAAGGGCAAGGGGCTCAGCGCATGCTATTGCACTTGGTTTTGCTATGGGGGCTTTTGCTTCATTTACACCTTTTATGGGCTTGCATGCCTTGCTTGCTATTGCTTTAGCTGTACCTTTTGGTGGTAGCGCCATTATGGCGGCTATTGGTACAGCGATTGGAAACCCTTGGACATTCCCTTTTATTTGGCTTTCTAGCTATAATTTAGGGAACTTCCTTTTAGGCAGAACAGATGTGCCAGAGCTTCCGCAAAATATTGTTTTTAGTGAAATTTGGCATGATTTAGCGATGTATAGTGACGCGTATATCTTGCCTATGACTGTAGGTGGGGCGCCTATGGGGGCTTTGGCCGCTACGTTTTTTTATATTGTGTTATTTACGAACTTAAGCAACTATCGCACAACCCGAGAAAAATATTTAAAAGAGCGACGCTCTAAACTTAAAAATCTCAAGCAAAAGGCAGGGGACTTAAAGGAAAAGTTGACTACTATCTCTCATAAAGGTGATATGTAAATGGCTATAATTGGTGTGGGAACTGACATTTGCCATATAACGCGTATTGAAGAAACGCTTAAAAATCATGGTGAAAAATTTATTTCAAGGCTGCTTACAGCCAATGAAATTAAAAAGGCGGCCAGTTTAAATGCCCCTTATATTGCGCGAAGATTTGCTGCAAAGGAAGCCGTTTCAAAAGCTTTGGGTACAGGTATCGGCAATAAATTATCATTCCAAGATTTTGAAATTGTGCGTGAAGGTAACCAAGCGCCACAAGTTATGATGCTTCGTGAAGACTATAAAGCGATAACCTTTCATCTTTCTATCAGTGATGAAAAAGAGTATGCTGTGGCTTTTGCGATGGCGGAAAAATAAAAAATTAACATTAAATTTATAAAGTATGGGTTAAAAATCATGTCTAAAGAAAAAGTACAGCTAAGTCTCGCTCAATCAGTTTTTGAATATACCAAAGTAATTTTAGGAGCTTTAGTTCTTGCTGCTGCTGTACGTTCTTTATGGTTTGAACCATTTAAAATACCTTCAACGTCGATGGTGCCTACACTGTTAGTTGGGGATTTTTTATTTGTGGATAAAAACAACTATGGTTGGCGTAACCCATGTACAGGTGAACGATTTAGAGGCGAAGACCCTAAACGTGGAGACGTAGTTGTATTTGAACGCACGAAAGGCTATGCATGTGGCTTAGCTTTAGGCCTTGGAAGCTTAAACTTTATTAAACGTATTGTGGCTATTCCAGGTGACCGTGTTTCATACAACAACAAAACACTTTACGTGAATGATAAAGCTGTTGATATGGTTTTTGAAGAATATTATGATTATGAAGACGCTTCTGGCCTACAGCATAGCATTAAGCGTTATGGTGTTAATTTTGATGGACATGACCATAAAATATTGCTTGACGAAGAGCGCCGTGGATACGATTTAGCAGAAACCATCGTACCAGAAGACAGTTACGTTGTTTTAGGTGATAACCGTGATAATAGCTTGGATAGCCGTTTTTGGGTTTACCCTGACTGGGGGTTTGTGAAGAAAAAAGATATTGTTGGTCAGGCTAAGGTTCTTTTCTGGTCATGGGATAATCACTTAATGCCACGCTTTGAACGTTTAGGCACAAGCTTGGTTGCACCGACACATGAGGTAAAATAAACATTGTTAAATAAACTGCAACAAACACTAGGCTATACTTTTAAAAACGAAGAGCTGTTAGAACGTGCTTTAACGCATAGTTCTTGTGATGTGAAGATGGATGGTCATATTTACGATAATGAACGCCTTGAGTTTTTAGGTGACCGTATCTTAGGGCTAAGTATTGCTGAAAAGATGTATTCTGAATTTGAAGATGAACGTGAAGGGATGCTTGCAAAGCGACATACTGCACAAGTTCGTAAAGAAACACTTGCGGAAATTGCAATAAAGTGGCATTTAAGTGAATATATTCGCATGAGCGACGGCGAAGAGCAATCAGGCGGTCGTGAAAAATCCTCTATTTTGGCAAATGCAGTAGAAGCTATTTTAGCTGCTATTTATTTAGATAGCGATTTTAATTGTGTGAATGCGTTGATTTTAAAACACTGGGAAGGCATTGAAGGTTTATTACCTTTAAAAGATGCGAAATCTTCTTTGCAAGAGTGGTTGCAAAAAAGAAAAGAGCCCTTACCTATGTATAAGTTAAAGGAAACAATAGGTGAAGCGCATGACGCTACCTTTGTTATAGAAGTTGTCACTGAAAACTTTGGTTCAGCCGAAGGTGAGGGGACATCTAAACAACAAGCAGAACAAAACGCTGCTACAAGTTTATTAGAGAAAATAGAAAAGTAAATATGACAGATAAAACAAGAGCTGGATTCGTTGCCATTATTGGTGCACCAAATGCTGGTAAATCAACCTTAATGAACCTTTTTGTGGGACAAAAAATTGCAATTGTTTCGCCAAAAGTTCAAACAACACGTGTGAATATGCGTGGTATTCTTACGCGTGAAAATACGCAATATATATTTGTGGACACTCCAGGTATTTACCGCCCTGATAATAAACGTTTACTAGATAGATCTATGGTGAGTGCTGCATGGCAAGCGGGGCATGACGCAGATGTAATTTTATTGTTGGTTGATTGTCGTTCTGGTTTTAATGACCGTGTGATGAGTATTATTGAAAAGCTTAAAGAATCTAATTTAAAAACTCCTGTTTTTATAGCCTTTAATAAAATTGATGCGCTTGAAAAAGAATTTCTTCTTCCTTTAATTGTAGAAGCGCAAGAAATGGATATGTTTAAAGAGATATTCCTTATTTCTGCAAAAGACAATGAAGGCGCAGACGATATGCTTGAGTATTTCTCGAAATTCCTTCCAGAAAGCCCATATCTTTACGATGAAGAGCACCTAACTGACGTGCCAATGCGTTTATTAGCTGCAGAAATTACACGTGAAAAAGCGTTCCGCCTACTGAATCAAGAAATTCCGTATGGTTTAGCTGTTGAAACGGTTAATTATGAAGTGCGTGACAATGGTTCTGTTAAAATTGATCAGAATATTCTTGTAGAGCGTGATGGTCATAAGTTGATTGTGGTGGGTAAACAAGGTCAAAAAATCAAAGATATCGGTCAAAAATCTCGTAAAGAAATTTCTGAATTGCTTGGTTGTCCTGTTCATTTGTTTTTAAAAGTTAAAGTGAATGATAAATGGTCAAATAGTCATAGTTTTATGCGTGAAATTGGGTTAGACCCTGTAAAATAATACATTTTACGTAAAATAAATTGCAATTATGATGTTATATACCCATAATCCATAATAGTTGTAGTGTACTTTAATGGATTAATTATTAAGTTTAGGGAACGGGTATATGGGGTCAATTTACAAAATATCATTTTTAAGTGTCATCTTTATGCTTTTGCTGACTTCTGTGTCGGTAGCTGTTGAACGCTCTGTTTCTACACAGCTAGATGAGCAGGACAAAGCCATTTATAATAGATACATCGATCAGTTGGTTGCTCTTAAACAAAAATTTGTATCCAAAACCATCGATATTAGTGATATGGCAAATTGTCATAAAGTAGGACATATTTATACATCTTCAGGGTGCGTAAGTCCTTTCCCTTTGGGCGAGCAAGACTCTAGCAAAAAATCTCATGTGAGTTCTGAACCAGCAAGTTGTTCAGATATTGATGCCGTTCAGCATTGGGATGAAGCAACCAATACATGGGGTTGTAAGCAAATCCGTAATTTATTAACATCAACACCGCCGTCAGTGAGCAATACTTGGCAATTAGATAGTGCTGAAAGCTGCAATGATTTATTTATGCGTAATTGCATTGCAAGTGATGATACTTGCCCAGGTACTGCAAACCCATTTGGTACAGTATGTTCATCTGCTACATTGTGTCGCTATGTTGCGCCAGATAATAAAAGTTTACTAATTTATAGTTGTAAATAGAAAAGGGTAAAAAAAATGAAAACATTAAAATTATTTACGATTCTTATCTTATTTGCAAACAGCTCATTCGCGGTAGAATCTTCAGCTAGAAGTAGCATGATCACACCCCTGTTAAAAATTAAAACACAAATAGAAACGTTAGATACGTCTATAACAATTATTGATTCAATTTTACAAGCAGCGGCCGCTTGTGGAGATTTAGGGGAGCATTATAATGGTACGTCGTGCGTAACCATTAATGAACTTGACCCTAATATAAAAATTCACGGTTTAAAGGATATGACAACAGCCTGCACAGATATTGATAAAGCTCAATATTATAATACATCTACTGATGTTTGGGCGTGTAAAACTCTCTCTAATTAAAAAATAAAATGATTTCGAGTTTATTTAAATATCCCCTGCTGATGATAAATGACAGGGATTTACCTTAAAATTAAATATTTACACTTTAAAGTCTTAAAAATAACTTGAGACTAAATTTAGTTAAAAAAAAAGGAAATAATTGAAGATGAATAGGGCGCTTAAGAGTTTATATGTATTTGTATTGATGTTGACATGTCTTGTGGGGCAAAACGTTCATGCGCAAGAACATACAGTTGGTATGTCTGGTGGATTGACCTCAGCTGTCGAAATTCAAATTAAAGGCCTTGGTACTTTTATAGATAAAGCGACAGATCAGCTTCAAACAATTTTAAACTGCGGCCTAACCGAAGAATTTTGGAATGGAACTGCATGTGTAGATACGCCAGAAACTGACCCTACTGTGGGCGCTCAAGGTAAAGAGGTTATATCTGTAACTTGCTCAGGTTCAAATGAAGTAGCGCAGTGGAACCCTTTAACGTCTGTTTGGGAATGTAAAGGTCTAGCAATTTCAGTTGATTGTATAGGTGAAGTAGCCTTAAGTGAATGTAACACAGCATCAATGTCCTTAGCTGACGGTGCAATGGCGCCTCAAACATGTTTTGGTAAATATGGCGAATGTACGGCAGATGTGACTTGTACAAATGGTAATTATGTTGTGTCTAATGAATTTTGTCCACCGATACCGCAAAACTGCTTTGCATCCGTAGGCGGTGCAGGTTGTTATACAGATTACAGCCTAAGCCATGCTCAGTCAGGTGATTGGGCTTGTGATGCTGGTTATAACAACAATTGTACTGCTGTTTGTAATAATGGTTCCCTAACGGCAACTCAAAATAATTGCGTTGGTGC